>Ga0307515_10003589_pt1 | contig 32607 bp, 30 predicted proteins | sample 17_EM_MG_FD_194513 | JGI IMG/M metagenome (GOLD analysis project Ga0307515, IMG submission 194513) | Populus trichocarpa ectomycorrhiza microbial communities from riparian zone in the Pacific Northwest, United States - 17_EM | ecosystem: Host-associated > Plants > Roots > Unclassified | place... | reverse complement strand
TCGAACCCTGCTGTCGACGTTTTTCTATCTTTTGACTTCTAGATTAAATTGTATTTTTATTTGGTCCTTGAAGTTTTCAGATTTTATTAATGTGGTACCTGTACTTTTTAATCTTGCATGGATCCTCCATTAAGGTTTCTCCATTCAACTTCTTTCCAACTTACGATTAGTCGACGGAATTGGATAGGTAATGAAATTATTTTCAGAAATTTTCTTGAGTAAAGCCTTAATGTTAGCATAATAGTAATCGGTATTGAAAATAAAAAAGTATGAATTATTCAAATTTTTATTTGAATCATATATTTTAAAATACTTAAACTATATATGAATTTTAAAATACTTGAACTATGTATGAATTTTTATTTAAAGCATGTATTTTTTTAATATATATTAAAATTTCTTATGATTTTACAATCTATTTTTACTATTTAAATTTATTTTGTATTTTCCGTGTCTGGTTTAACACAACTTTTAATCTTAAATTTTTTAGATCAATTCATTAAACCTTCCATAGCTTAACACAACTTTTCAAAATTTAAATATTGTAAATTAAAAGCAAAGATTTAACTCCAACATCACTATAAGAATCATGAATCTCCAAAGTATTCTACTTCCGACTAAACCAAAAAAAAAAACAGAACTTAGATCTTGATGCCAGCCAAATAAACCAGAGAGAACTGTGCTCTGAATCAATAATTGCTGGAGGTTTTAGGTTGTCCAAGCTCAGTCCCATGGAATGCCCTAACTGTAACAGGCCATTATCCTCTCACTTTCAAAAGAACTTCCACTGAGCACTAACACCTTCTTCCGTATTCAGATATCCCATTCCATACCTTTCTCTGTAGAAAACCCTAATCATCCATGGAAGCAGCCATGGACAAGTGGTGCCTGCTACATCATTGACCCAGTCTCTATATTGTTTTTTCTGCCTGCTAAATTATTATTGACCGGTCTCTTTTTACTATTGTGTTAATGGATATTTTTTAAAATATATTTTATTTAAAAATATATTAAAATAATATTTTTTATATTAATTTTAATATTAATACATCAAACAATTCCAAATAAATAAATTTTTGCCAAGGATTCGGACCCCGTTCCCGGACGGTATCTTCGTCAACAAAATGGACGGTTCAGATTCCCGTAAAGGAGTGAACACAGTCTTTTCATTTGTATAGAAACCGAAGGTTTGTCTACTCATCAGAAACAAAATAGAATCTCTTCTCTTCAAGTCATTCCCTAAAGGTCCACCAAGCTTTCCTTTTTTCTTCTTCATCATCATCATCTCTCTTTCGTCAAATCTAGAAAATCCCATCAAAATAACAAACTTGCAAATCTAATCTTAGATCCTTCCTCTCCTTTATTATCTCTTCTGGGTAGTTCTATTTAAAGATTGAGTCTTTTTGTAACCGAAACATCAAAGTAACTGTTTTTTTTATTGATTTTGTCATTTTGATCTAATAAGTCCTTGTTGTTTGGTAAAAGATCAAAACTTTACCTTAATTATTTTCATGGCTACAAGGAACTCTGTTTTTGCAAACCCAAAACCCTGTGAACATCTTGCAGATTATAAACTGAGGCATGGCTTGAGTGGATACAAATCCATTCAAAAGTGGCTCAAAGCAAGTCCATATGGAAAGACAAGCATTAAAATGTGTGAAACAAAGATGCCCACATGCCGTTTTTGTAGTGGGTTTCATCAAGGTAGACTGTTTCTGTGTTTGATTTGTTCTTCAATGTCTTGTTCAGACCACACCCTTTTGCACGCTCAATCTGAGAATGGTCATGATATAGCTGTTGATATTGAAAGATCGGAACTTTATTGTTGTTTATGTAGTGATCAGGTCTATGATCCTGATTTTGATAAGGTTGTCGTGTCTAAAAATATTATGGATATGCCAAGTAAGACACATGATAGTGTTGTTGATGATTTGATGAGGAGATCAAGCAAGAGGAGGAGGTTGAATCCAGTGGTGGATTTGGATTTGAAAAGGTCCAAACTTCTGGTTTCAATGATGGATCGAAGGGCGAAATCGTGCTATCCGTTGGGATTGAGAGGACTGAACAATTTGGGGAGTACTTGTTTCATGAACTCTGTGTTGCAGGCATTGCTACATGCACCACCATTCAGGAATTACTTCTTGAGTGAGAGACACGACCCCGAAACTTGTAAGAAAAGATCATCAGATCAATTGTGTTTGGCTTGTGATTTTGGTGTTATTTTCTCAGCTGTGTACTCAGGGGATCGGACTCCTTATAGTCCAGCTCAGTTCCTTTACAGGTCTGACATTGTTATATGTATGCACCCTTTAGTTTCAGTGTGTTTTGATAGCAAATCAATTCTCATTATCATGATTTTGTTGGTTGATTCATGCCAAATTGTCTACCATATCTGTTTTAGACCGTTGACAGGCAACGTAATCTTTCTGATTTTCTTTCTCTTACAAATTTTAGTACATTCACATAGCTTGTTTATTAGATTCATTTTTCCCTCCAATGTTAAAATAGACTGGATCCCACCGCTAGCAGAGTCTTCAGGAATTTTAAGCAAATTTTCTTCTCTTCTCTTAGATCTCTGATTGAAATCTCATTATCTTGTGCTGGAATTGGTTGTGCCTTGGGTGTATCACTGATTGTAATCGGAAGTCTTCTGTGATGGTGTAGTGGCTGAGCTGTTTGTTGTTCGGATTTTGATATTGATTTGAATGTGGTTTAGATCCTTTCATAGGCCTTCCATTTAATCTCCCAGCAGATGTTTGGAGATGACTTATGCTTTAGTAATGAAATTTTGTTTCTATATGAAGTTGGTGGCAGCATTCAGCAAATCTAGCTAGTTACGAGCAGCAGGATGCTCATGAATTCTTCATTTCAGTGTTAGATGGAATCCATGAGAGAGAGGGAAAGGAGAGGAGTTCAAATAAAGGTAATGCCTCTAGGTTCTGGGATATGGTGTACTTTCTACTTTGTGTTGTGTTCTGTTTATCAGATGATGGTGTTTAGAGATGATATATGGTTTCTTGTCTCTTGTTTATCAGCTAACACCTAGAAAATGATTCCTAGATGCATTAGAGTATATTTGGGATTTCTACCAAGTAGTTTTCCTTTGTAAGATAACTTCTGTATTTGATATATTAGACACTTTATTCTAAAAATTTTGGAGGCTGATTCCTCGAGTCTGTGTTGAGGAGGGTGTGGGAGCAGGGTTTCAGCGAATGACTATGGATATGGGTACAAGGATATGCTGCTGTTCTTGTTCCCAATTTCTGTGAAATAACTTGTGGACAGAAAAAAACAACTTTGATTTGCTTGCAGTATCCAGGGTGCTAGGGGATGGTTCATGCAGTGGTGAATTTTACTTAACTTATCTTTACTCTGATTTACTTACAATATACAGATGTTTTTTGTGTAGATAATGGAGGTTGTCAATGTATTGCTCATAGGGTTTTCTCAGGGATGTTGAGATCTGATGTGACCTGCACAACTTGTGGATTTACTTCCACAACTTATGACCCTTGTGTTGATATTTCGCTCAACATGGACACAACCAACTTCTCTACAGTGAATGTGGCTAACAAGTCTGTTAGAGAGGACACAGGCAGATCTACCCTTTTGGCTTGTTTGGATCTGTTCACAAGGCCTGAGAGGTTGGGGTCTGACCAGAAACTGTACTGCCAAAATTGTCAAGAAAAGAGGGACTCGTTGAAACAAATGTCTATTAAAAGGCTTCCATTGGTCTTGTCGTTACATATCAAGCGGTTCGAGCACTCTTCCCTGAGAAGATCGTCAAGAAAAATTGATTGGTACTTGCAGTTTCCTTTTTCTTTGGACATGACCCCATATTTATCACCCTCAATTGTCAGAAACAGGTTTGGAAATAGAGTTTTTGGGTTTGAGAGTGACAAACCAGATATCTCTTCAGAATTCGAGATTTTTGCTGTTGTCACTCATTCAGGGATGCTAGACTCAGGTCATTATGTCACTTATCTGCGCCTACAAAACCAATGGTACAAGTGCGATGACGCGTGGATTACTGAAGTTGATGAGAGAATTGTGAGAGCAGCACAATGCTATATGATTTTCTATGTGCAGAAGATGCTTTATTGCAAAGCAAATGAGGATTGGAGCTGCATGCCAATATCCACAAGGAGGGACCCATTTGTTCCAATTGCTGGTTGTTGCTAACAACAGTTTTAATTGTGGTGATTGCCAGGATGTGAAATGACTTTGCCAAATGCGTCCAAGGTTGGTTATCTGTGCCTGTGAGATGAAAGAAATGGCCAAGGTTGGTTATCAATTTACTTGGCCTGGAATGATAATGCACTGCTACTATCAAGGCTAAACCCTCCAGAAGTAATCAAGATTGCAGATTCTTAAAGACCAGTCATTTGAACAAGATATTGGATACCAATTTGAATCATCCCCAGATTATTTCTTAAAGAATATTTGGCATTACGCTTTGAGAAATTTTGGCAGAGAAGAAGCAACTTGCTTCTTCGTATGAGATTCTCGTGGCTCTCCTTTCATGATTTTCTATGGGAATTCTTTGACTGCAGGCCAGTCATGCTCAGAATAAATTTTATGTAGCAACTAATGCAATCACTTATTCCTGAATGCATATGTTTCTTTTATGTGCTGTGTAAACTATTGGTTTCCAAGAATGAAAAGCAAAGAAGCTATAACTTGCAGACATGTTCACGCGCTATCTTGGTTTTCTATCCCTGCAAATAGCTTTGTTCATCTATTACTAAAACGAGAGAAAGTTGCCCTTCATGTTCATTGCTAAGCGGTGCAATTTGACAAAATCCGAAGGTGTAGGTAAACACTGAAAGTGCCTTCTGCTCTGCTGTAAGAATTCCAGCCGCTGCGCCAAGCTAGTTGCCCAGCTAGTCATCAATTAACCCATGAGTTTCATGGGAGAAGTGGGCAGCCAGCCAAATACAGTGCATTTCCAAACTTGTTTGAGAGGATTTGAGCTTGTCCCTATAAAAGCATGAACACTGACTCATTTGATTTTACCTAAACATTGGTTCAATGACACCACAGGTCATAATGGTAAAGCGGATGTTAATATATCATCTTTTTTTAACAAATCGTTGATGTAACTCGAATCCAGACCTCAAGATGAATGGATATTCTTTTTAAGAAATAATTTAGTTATTTTTTAAAAATTATATTAAAATAATATTTTTATTTTATTTTTTATAACAACACATTAATAAAAACGATTCAAAAATATCAAAAAATCAATAATTTTAAATAAAAAAATAAAAACTTAATTTAACAAAAAGTACAAACACCACAATTGGCTCTAAAACTCCAAATGATCTATCCTTTACGTAACATTTGGGAACATTGTTTGGGAAAATAAATAAATTATTTTTGTTTAAAATTAATTTTTTTATAGGGGTTTCTTTATTTTCTTATTTCTTAAATTCCAATTGAAATTAAAATTTGTTCAAATAAAATAAGTAAGATTATATTTAGAATATTATTCTATTAAATATTATTGAATGTTGCTTTTTTTGAAATCTTAATCAAGATTAATTAAATTTTAATAAATAAAATTATATTTAAGATATTATTCCATTGGATATTATTCAATTTAAAATTTATTTCCAAATAATATTTTAGTTTTTTTTATAATGTTAGCAATCATTTCATCAATAATTATATGTGAACCAATATGTAGTCTTTTATGTTTTTGATCATAAATATCTTATGAAACTGGATTTTAAGTGATTATTTTTATCATCAATTTTTTTAAAAAAATTGTTATTAAATTTTATTCAATACTATGCATCTTATAAAAATAATAATTTTTTTTCAAAAAATTAAAAATTACATGAATCAAAAGGAAGATTTTGATGAAAAAATACACATTTGTTCCATAATTGTATTCATTGGATTTCCTGTTGATTGTTTATTATTATCGCACAACTAATTAAGAAAATAGATTTCAAAAAATTACATATGACAATGCATGAGTAATATCGTATGTATGAGTAATATCATATGCTTGAGTATTATGATGGCATAACTAATTAATAATTTTTTTATATTTATTAATGTATATAATTCTAGATTTATCTTAATAAATAAATGCATCAATTATTTTTTAAAAAAAAATTAATGAAGTAAAGAATCGTCAACTATGGTTAAATGATTGTTTAATATTTTTTTGATAATATAAGGATGGATTAATAATTTCCTTCTAAATAATAGGGACTAAATTATATAATTTACTCTACAAGACCGACAGCAGACTTTTGCTCTTTTTTTTGTCCCATTTGGCAACTACTAAAGTAACCTTGGACTTCTAAAATCCTCTCTTGATCAGGCATGACATGCGCTTCCGAAACTAGATCGATTTGAACCTGTCCCTACTTGAAGGGGGGCAATGGGAGTCCGCCACGTGTAATGTCGTAGTTGGTAAAAAGAATGGTTATCTGATTTCTTCGCAGTTGATTGGTTTCAGCACAAGGACAAAAAAAGTAGCCAATCATATATGATTTTTTTAATTATATTTATTTGGGATTTTTTGGGTAAGTATTGCCTTATAGGGCATTGCAGCCATTTCTTGCAAATGAAAATCTTGCTCAGGTACTAATCTTCTGGTTTAGCAGCTTGATTGGTCAATATGGTAATTAGCAAGGGATCTTTCTCTTACATTGAAACTGCCTCCTCTTTGTTTGTTCTATGTTGAAAAGATCTGTCTTCTTGTTGTGGATCATCAATCCTTACAAAAACCAATAGAGATCAGAGACATTAGCTTCTAGGCTTTTAGATTTGAAGAAGCCTAGATCAGAAACGACTGATTTTTGAACTGGGTTGCCATTCACATTTCTTGTACCCTCCTTGGAAAGTGTACATCTTGCAGAGATATTTTGCAAGGTTAAGGAAACTTGTTGATTTGTTAGTAAAATTTGTGTCTTGGGAGCTTTCAAGTTGAGCCCAGGTAAAAAAGTTTTTACTTTTTTATAGGAATTCAGTCAGTTGCAAGATGCACAGTTAAGGAAAGATTGAGTTTTGAGGTGATCAGGTTTTTTTTCTCTCCTGTTTTTTGTCATAAAATAGTGAGTTATGGTGGAGGGTGAAAATTTGGAAGCCTGTAGTGAGGTTGGTGGGGGAGAAGATGAACGAAAAGGAGGGTTCTTTGACTGTTTTTGGACGCCAATTTATTGGTTCAAGATGCTCGCTAATGAGACACATTGGAGTTTTGTATTTGGTGTATTGGTTGTGTATGGCATAAACCAAGGACTTGGTGGAGCTTTTAATCGTGTTGGCACTGACTATTACATGAAGGATGTTCAAAAGGTGCAGCCTTCTGAATCACAGATTTACCAAGGAATCATTTCAATTCCATGGCTTGTCAAGCCTCTCTGGGGTCTCCTCACTGATGTTCTTCCAATTTTAGGGTACCGGAGGCGGCCTTATTTCATCTTTGCTGGTAAATTTTACCCTAGGGCTCTCATTGCATCTGAATGTACTGTGCAAAGATCTTATTTTGTGGTATTGCTGGTTTCATTCTTCAATTTTAGTTTGTAAATGATGCTTTATAACTTGTCATTACTTGTGTATGCTTTTGTTGGATTATTCGTTCATCTTGCACCTGGTAATCGATCTATATGGGTCGACATTATGCCTTAAAAAGTGGAAATTTAGGCGGCTCTTTTAAGTGCAGGATAAAATTTAATCCTGGGCACTCTAGTTTCTTAAGTAGCATGCTTTATGTAGAAGTGTTTGAAGGTTTTGTATGATATGGTGAGAATGAAAGTGGCTAGTGTAAGTAACTATGCCCAAGTAACAATAGGCACGTATCAATTGTCTCGTTGAACTTGGGTGGCATACAGGGAGTGAGATGTGTATGCTGCTGGAACTTTAAAAGAAGGGAAAGACTCAGTAGCGTTTCTGAATTTTTAGAGTGATTCTTATGAAGTTTACCTCTTTTTTATAGAGTTGTGCATACATGTTATGTGCATATTCGAAGGAGGTCATGCGGACACAATTTAGGGTGTGATCTATAGTTCCCAAGTTAACACAATTTAAGATGATTAATATCTACTTAATTAGGTAACTGTTTCAGAAAATCATCATCTCAGTTGAAATAATTGAGCATATCTTGAAGGAGAGATTAAATGGGTAGGATGTGTTTATTCTAAACAGGTTGAGGATAAATAACTTCTCATCTGAGCCACATATCCCATGATTGGTGTGGCCATCTTGTGACGGGATGCTTATGTCTTCTGGTGCAGAACTTGGTTTTCTGAGACATATGTGGAGCATCTTTTGTGGCCTTATGAATTATACTAGTTTTACCTTGTAGAATGAAGCAAATGCTCTCTGTATGTCATTAAAGAGCGACAGTATGCGGTGCCTTCATTCTAAATCCAGAACTCTTGATAATCCAAAATAGGAATCTACTTGATTATCCCAGTACGTTATCATTTGTTAATAAAAGCTTGTTCTTTTTGTGTATGGTTTCTATAATAGGTCAGAAAACTAACTCTTTACCCATCTAATGTAAATTTCAGGATTGCTTGGCGTGGTCTCCATGCTCTTGTTGTCGTTCCATGAGAACCTCCATATTGCATTTGCTTTGTTGTCATTGACGGCTGGTAGTGCTGGTGCAGCGATAGCAGATGTAACCATCGATGCCTGTGTGGCTCAGAATAGCAATACTCGCCCATCCCTTGCAGCTGACATGCAAAGCTTGTGTGCTCTCAGTTCATCCATTGGAGCATTAATGGGATTCTCTCTCAGTGGTATTTTTGTGCACCTAATTGGCCCTAAGGTTGACTGCTGTTTAAGTTCATTGTCCATTCCCCCAGCACTTTCTTTTCGCTTTTTCATTCTTTTCTTTAAAACAATAAATCAGTTTGCACACTAAAACTTGGATATTTCCTCCTCTTCCCTGGTAGGGGGTGTTCGGCTTGCTATCAATTCCAGCTGGACTCGTATTTTTAGTTGGAATTTTGCTTGATGAGCCCTTCATGCCTAACTTCTCTTATAGACAGGTACTCTTTGCAGCTTCTGTTCACCCTTTGTCACTTCTAGCTTCATATTCTTATGTTTCTCTTTGTTGCTCAGGTAAACCAGAAGTTTGTCGATGCCGGTAAGGCAATGTGGAGAACTTTGAAATTCCCAGATGTGTGGAGACCATGTGTTTATATGTACTTATCCATCGCATTGAGCATAGATATCCACGAAGGCTTGTTCTACTGGTATACAGACTCAAAGGGGGGTCCATCTTTTTCTCAGGTACATGGTTCTGCATTCATTTTCCCTGACCGTCAAGAGAACTGAGAACTGATTGTCAAATTGACTAGGTAAATAGCTACTCATAATGCCCTCTTATGCAGGAGACTGTTGGTTTCATATTCTCAATTGGTTCGATAGGATCTCTCTTAGGAGCATTACTCTATCAAAATGTTCTGAAGGATCACCCATTTCGAAACCTACTTTTCTGGATTCAATTGCTATTTGGTTTGTCTGGAATGCTAGATTTGATGCTGGTGCTGCGTTTGAACTTGAAATTCAGCATACCAGATTATTTCTTCATTGTCATTGACGAGAGTGTCTCTCAGATGATTGGAAGGCTAAAGTGGATGCCCCTTCTTGTGCTCAGTTCTAAGCTTTGCCCCCCTGGGATTGAAGGCACTTTCTTTGCTCTACTAATGTCAATTGATAACGTTGGACTCCTCTCATCTCAATGGGGCGGAGGCTTTATTCTTCACTTACTAAAAGTTACTCGGACAAGATTTGATAATCTCTGGATCGCCATTTTGACCCGGAACATATTGCGAGTCACTCCACTTTGTTTACTATTTCTTATTCCGAGAGGTGATCCCAACGCTTCAATACTTCCAACTGAAATCTTAGGTGCAAAAGAGGAGGCTGAAAATGAGAATATCGAATTAGTGTCCCTCGTCAGCAGTGTTGATGGTAAATAGCTTAAACAAGATTGTTCAAACTAAAGATGTTCAAGTTTTCTTAGTGCAAATACAGAGGCCTATGCTAAAATCTCTCAAGAACACAGATTACTGACTTTGGGGGATCTGAAACAAGAAACTGCTGCGAACAGCGCAACGTATAATTGCACTCGTCATCTTCTGATTTATTCTTTGAAATCATTGTTCAACCTGTTAAGATTGAGTTCAGAAAAGATGCCTGAATTATCAAACAAGGAACGTTATTTTGTATTTTTTCAACACAATCACTTGATTCCGTTTGTAGGCAAATACTAGAGAATTTTAGTATGTAAAAATGTACTGCAGGAGCACTTGGGAGTTGATTTATATAAGCTCAAGAAATATTTTTATGCAGCTGCATTAAGCTTCTCAGCTTTTACTCGAAAATTTCATGGATTAATTTCATGGATTGAGGTTCTGCTGACACTCTTTGTTTTTTAGTTTGGAAATGTGTTTTAAAAGTGTTTGGCTTGGAAAAACATTAAATTGATGTTTTTTTAGTGTTTTTTATGGTTTTAATGTAAAAAAAAAAAAACTAAAAAAAAGTTATTTTCATATATTTTCAAGCAAAAAACATCTTATACTATACCAGGAGTCCCAAGCAGATTTGTTAGCCAAGAGAAGAGTGGAACTCTTTTAACATAACCTGCCATCTCTTCTCTTTTCCAAAGGTAATAGGGTTAAGTATACATAAACATACTGCAGGTGGATGGCCATTGACACATTGACCCTAGACTTCACTAAATATTAGGGGAGGAAGATCGAAACATGTTCTTGTAAATATACAGTATACTAGTGTAGTGTTGATGTTGCTGGCAAACTTAAGAACCTAACAAGAACGAGACTTAGGCTCTCTTTAGCATGATTTTTATAGATTAATTTGTGTTGTTTTTAAACTATTAATTTATAGAAAATCATAAAAATATTTGATTATAAATATTTTCTGATATAAAATTAAACGCGTCGCAGCACTTTAGATGATGAGCTTTCGTCAGATGCTTCTGATCTTCTGGAAGATGAAAGGAAGGCGAAGAGCAACACTGCGAAAGAAAAGGTTATCAAGAAAACTACGTGCAAAAGAGTCTTTGCAACTCCGAGGTCACTATACTTTGCCAGTTGCAACGCAAACTGATGAATAGCAATGACTGCCGGAGTTGAAAAGAACAGGAGGGTCCCACATAATACCAAGAACCCAGAAAAAAATGATTAAAAATCAACTCATATTAACCAGAAAAGAAAAAAAGTAACAAATCATTGCATCAGAGAAAAATTATACATTTGATGACAGATTCAGAAACATGTGATTTAATGCAGTAATGAGCACGAATTTTAACAGGCACTGAAACACAGCCAATATAAATTTAATTGTGAAACCGAAATACATGGCTGTTGGAACAAAAAAAACTTCAAGGCAGACATTCTTTAGCATGCCATGTCTTCTTGGTGTTAAACGTCCCCCCTATAATGTTCATAGGATGATCACATGTTGCACGAGGAATCATAAAATCCCCGTGTGCACACACCAATAGGCTCATTTTACGCGTCTCCTCCTGTCCCTGCTTCTGTCATGATCATCCAGCTCTCTGCTTCCACTCTTTTCCCGGCGATCACGGTCCCGTCTTTCACTTTCCAATCTCTCCCTATGCCCTTCCCGGTCCCCTGTTGAGTCATTTCCCCTCTCCCTGTCCCTAAGTGATAATTTTCGTTGCGGGCTTTCACTTCTGCTTTCATTGCGGTGTCGCTTTCTTGAAGAATCATGATTATCACTACGTCTATCCCTCCTTTCAGAAGATATGCTCTCTGCAGTTTCAAAGCAAAGGGAAACTATTATGTTTTCCAATTTTAGAGTTTGAATTGTTCTGGCGTCTAGGCTGACCAAATACACCAAGCAAAGAAACATATGTGACTAATGACCAAATCAACAGAGACAGTAAACAATATATATAAAACTAGCAGAGCACAGGGAAACAAATATCCTAACCAGTGGAATGTTACATGAAAGATTCAGTCTTGCAAACTGATCACTTACTTTTGCTAGTGACATCTTCATTAGAACTTGATAAGCCATATTCAGACTCCAGCCATTTCCGATGTATTGCAACTTTCCCCTCAATTTCCACTGAACTTTTCATTCCTCGCTCCTCAAGGGATTCACGATACTCAATTAAAGCAACTTCCAAACGTCTCAATTTTTGTCTGCAATATCATGAGCCAAAATCAGACAACGCATATACATGAAATGTGCAATAGTGCAAATTGGTTATGCCAAGGACAGTTATACATGACTGCCCTAAACAGGGACAAAAGGAGGGAGCGGGATGGAAACTCAATGTGACAAACGATGATGTTTCCAAAACCAAATCATTTGAGAAACAAATAGGTATGATGACCACAGAAGAAGTGGGTATGTACCTCTGCTCTTCGTTCATTCCACTATCAGGTTGTGTTGGAATGTTTGCATCAGTTGCGAATTCCATTTCATCTGCCTTACCTTGACCATCACCAGCATTTTCACTTCCAGAAGATGAGTAGCTCAACCCGAGATCCCTAGCACTTCTCTTTTGTTCATCGTCACTTTCATCATCATCTCTAGCCCATTTAGATGCTGGCAGAACAGGATCGTTCTTCTCTTTCTTAGCAAAGGCTTTTAGTTCAGGTTGCTTAATCAGGAGGGTTGAAGCCACAGATACAGACCCTTTGTTCTGAGATGGCATCTCATCCTCCCCATAAACATTCCACCCTGTCGATCCCACTGGCTCTGCTTCAACATTCATTTCTCTGTGAACACTTGAATATCTACTGGAACTTGAATTGCTCTGAGCAATTTTCAAGTCATCATCTAATTCATATCCCCTTTGTCTTTCTGCCTCTTCCAGGCTCAGCAATCGTGCCACCATCATCTCTCTACCACCAACAAGCGACAATCCATTATGTCTGCAACGTCTTTCCAACTCAGCAAGAGGAAGATTCATTAGCTCCTTCACAGCTGCTCCTTTGCCCATTGCTAATGCAGCATCTTGATTGATCTTTGCCCCTTCAACTGCGTCTTCTGAACTACTCTTTTTCTCTATTTCGGGTGCATCACCACATATAGAATGAAAAGGGATCACACCAGAGTTACTAGAACGTAGAAAAGTAGCCCGTAGTCCATTCACATATGCATCTGAAAACAGAAACCAATCTGACCATACTTGCAACACTTTCAGAACCCGTTCCTGTTGAAAGCCATATGAGCTTATATTTAAAGCGCAGAAAAGATAACAAAATTGGAACTGGAAAAAAAAAAATAGTATTACAGCTCACCTTAAGGGCCTCAGCAGTAATCCTTCCAGTTATACTACGATACAAGTCATTGAAGCTTTCCATTATGTCAGGTAGAGCAGCTTCAAACTTAGTGCGATATGCAGATGCATTTTTTACAGGAGCACTACTATTATGAAGGATGTCAGAGACAAGCATGAGTCTTGCAACTTTCGTTGGAATGGGAGTTTCTTTAAGTGTCAAAGATTCTGTCAGAACTTCAACTACCTGCAGGGCAAAACAAAGAAATTAAGTACAATAACAATCATCAAGATAAATAGCACCAATGCTTCCATTATTTATTTACTTATAAGATGGATCTCGACATCTCATTTGCAGGTCTAGTTGAAACAATTTGTAGACTAATGACAAAGAGAACATAAAAAAACTGGATTACATAAAGTGCTTTTTTTGACTTCGATGGAGAACAACAGAAAATGGTGCGCACTCAACCATCAAACAATGTATGAAAAAAGATAATGAAAACAAAATGCACTATTATAAGGCTGTACCTCTCCTGCAGCATCAGCATTATCCAAGGAAAAACCCATAGCATCCTTTATTTGACTTCTTTCCAATGTTAATGCACGCAACATATCCTCAAACTCATCCCTTTGTGGATCAGTCAGTGTTCTTTCAGAGTCAACTCGCTGAAAAAATTCAATCAGTTAAATTAACTCTGCAATTATACAACTTAGGAAAGCTATTCCTACCAGAAAAAAGTAAACATACCCTGCTTCTTCCAGCAGCATATGTACTACCAGACTCCTTTTCATGCTCTGGGCTCTTTGCTGTGGGCAGAGGTGGTGGCACCCATCTAAAAAAAGGATAATGCTATGTTATTCTCCAGTACAACATACCAACATATTCAAAATTTTACACGAGTCCTTCAGAAAAGGCTAGCACAAATAGCCATTGAAATAGTAATAACCTTCCGCTACCAGTTATCATGATAAAAGGCTCTGTTCGCCACCTTTGAAGAGTATCACCCTGCAGGCCAAGCATAATTGATCATTCTCAAATCCGCATACAGGTGAGTAAATGAAATGATAGTTTCTCTTTGCAAAAGAGATCGCTTTATAGGAAATTTTGCATAAAATACCACAAGTAAAAGAAATCAAGAAAAATGATTGTGGCCACTGAGAAGAAAAACCTCAAAAGTTTAAGCATGGTATTGAAAATATGAAATCTTGGAGTAAATCCTATTTGGAGGGAGGGGATGTTTACGACATTGGGAGAAATGGCAGATGCCATAAAATCTAGCACTCTCAGCCTCATACAGTAAAGTAAGGTCATTTTTCTAAGAATGTCGAAAATTTCTATAAAAGAAGTACAAATACATCTGAGTCATGTGATCCATGCATACAAGAAGGTATACCTGAGCAAAAGAATAGAGCCTCCAAACATAATAAGTATGTTCTTTTGATCCAAGCTCAAACAAGAAGTTGAAAAGAGGATTCCCACGACCCCTTTGCATGATAGCTTGTTCAAAAGCACATCCTCCATCAAGAACATATAGAGCCATTGTATCAATCATATGGTGGAGGTGATCATCCTCAGGTGGAGCAACCATTATATCAGGAACATTTGGAGTAAGAACCTAGACACCAAATTAAGTCACTAACATGTGCTTGGAATAACATATTAAAACTTCATTATATCATCTCTGACCAATGAATCCAACCATCAAATTCGTGAATGGACCATGGGGACTATAATTCAGAATTTAGTTATCATGGGCTCAGTTAAAATATGAACCAAAAATAATTTCATTTAACAAGTAATCAAAATTATATTTCAAAGGGACAACAAAAATAACTGTTCTGAACTTTTGATGCTTTACAAACATAACCTCAAGACAGAAAACGCTTTATACCAGGATCAGATGGCTATCCAAGAAAAGAAAAAACCTCATCATTCCAAAAGGAATTCATTTATCAATAAAACATAACATAACGATGTTCCAGTCATGTTGCCACATGACAGTTCATTTTCATAAGTATCATAGCTGCACAACATTCTTGCTAGAATAAAGCAAGCAGACAGTTAGTGAACCTACCAGTTCAGAGTTCTGATTTGGGACAGAGGTGACTGGTGGACCTGATGGACCAGAGAGAATCACAGTGGCACCCTATCAAACACAATAAGAACATTTTAGAAGCATTCCATATGAAGAAAGAGAGCAACCCGCCTTAAGCTGCCCATTTATGCTAAGAATGTTAAATGAAAACGCATTTATTTTGTTCAGAGGAAATTAGTCTCACGGCATCAGATTAGTATGTGCATCAATGTACCATAGATCAATTACTGGTTCACAAAAGGAAAAAGCAGTATGCGTATAGATAACCTGATATGAGCAATAGGTTAAGGTGGAAAACTATAACATACCTCTTTACTCCTAATAGCCATTTGTCCAGGTGGTGGAGCAGGTAATGCCTGTGATGGAAGAGCCACGGATTTTCCCCACCCAATTTTCAACTCATATTCATACACAACAACTCCTATGACATGAAATAAATTACTTCAATCACTTTAGTGTTCCACTCCATATAATGAATATTTGAATAGTAGCTCAAATAAAATGGTATCCAGCTAAAATAAACCCCAAAATAGTGATATTGATACACAATGATCACGAAAGATGTGCAGTGCTCGTCATATCAGGAGATACCTTGGCGCAAAGTAAATACCCGAAAAACATGGATTAAAAGAGTGAATGACCGAACCTTGCATTTCATCCTTTGCAGCCTGCCCATCAACTCTATTCATGAATGCTACGAATCCACAGTTTCTTTGCCGTCTCCGCTCTTCTTCTGTCCTGGGCCACATTATCTTCACACTAGCTATGGGTCCAAATCTTCCAAAAGTTCTCAGAAGAAAATTCTCATCGACCTAGACATAAAAGCAAGAATTAAAATGCCCTTGGCTGTATAAATAGCAGAGAATTAACAAGTAGAGATGCAAAAAAGAAATAAAAATTCAAAGTAACAATCTGACCTGTGGTGAAAGATTCCCAACATAAAGATTCGTGGTTTGTGGATCAACGTCATCAAATGATCCAGGCAGCTTTCCACTTGGATCAAAGTCATCAGGTAGTTCATCAAAACGACTAGATGGCTGGGGAAAAGAAAAAGAAAAGGAAAACCTTAGTTAAAGATCCATTTATGTTCAAGAGTGGTGAAATATGCAAAGTGTGAGTATATAGTGTGTACGCATTTGCACTAGGGACTTACTGCAGAACTTTCATTATGGCGCCCTTCGCGCCAATGTTCCCGTTCTTGATTTCGCCTCTCCCTCATCTCATGTTCATGCTTCAGCTCCTCCATAAAATGATCTATGTTTCGAGTCTTTCCCTTTTCCTTCTCCTTTGGTCTCTCCTCCTCCCTCTGCAAAAATATGAGAACACATGAAATTGACCGTTACAGGAAAAGGCTTAAGAACCAACAGATATAGATGCCTTCTATCAAAATGCTAACCTTCTTCTCAAGTTCTTTTCCCTTGGATGCCATAGGAGGTGGTATGAAAGATGGAACATACCTGCAGAAGTAATATTGCAGATAAACTTCTATGTCACGAAGACAACTGTTTATTTTGCTGTTGCAGCCATAATCTAACAAGTGCTATCCACATCCCTTTCAAATTTTTTAAGTGCCTAGAACTATTAAAATGTATTAGTTATTTGACTTTGCAGTCTCTTTTTAGCCCTTCAAATCCAAAAATTTTAAAAATTTGGCAGTCAACAAATAAAAACGACGTGGTTATTATCAGTCAGTATTATTCCTTTTAAGAATACATCTTAGAATATCACACTTCTGAAAAATTCAATCAAAGGTTGCTATTCTAAGAGATTGAAAATTTGCTGTGTCGAAAAAACGTAAATTAGGGATCGACACAAAATCTATGCTCACTTATAATTGGTTCAAATGATTATCAATTTCGATTTTTAATGCCATCAAATATGAAAAGCACACAAATTAAACTTTTTTTCCTATTTTCTTCTATGTACAAAACTAACAAATACAAAACTACACTTGAGGATTTTATCACCACACAATTCTCTCATTTCTAGTGATGCCTTACCAAATGAGCATGGGAACATGGTTAATCAATCAAAAGCATTAATTTACCTACTTCCCTTCTTTGGAACAGATACCCCATCTTTCGACTTTTCACCTGCCATCCGCGAATGATAAAAAAGGCCCATACTTTTATTAATGTGTCCGGTAACAATATAAAACTATTTATTTATCCATAGTGTGAAACAGTTAAGAATAAAGAAAAACAACGGGAGAAAGAGACTCGTGCATTAACATTAATGAGCAATCAAAATTCCTAACTAACCTTTAGAATCAATCTTCAATTTCTCATTGGGATTGATAGTTCCACCTCGAACAAAAGTCTTTGATCCGGGCGCATTATCCCCTTGAAACGACTCCACAAACTCCGCATACAAACGAGCTGTTTCATCCTCCGCTCTCTTCACCAAAAAAATCAGAAAATCAGCCCATAAACAAAACTACCAAATTTCTTCAACCAGTAGAAACCGCATGAGCTCAAAACTCAGGCAATGACAGCAAACACACACACATCACACACCTTTTTCCTCGCCTCTTCTTCCTCTCTATGCTTCTGGAATGGAGTCTTTTTTCTCGTGATGGAGAAAGAACTCATCTTTGCATTAGATTCTGACATTATCAAAGTTCAAAGTTCAGTCAAAACTCACAAAAAAAAAGTATCCAAGCTCAAATCCGTTAATTAATAAATCAATAAAAAAATGAAGTCAGCATACAATAGAGCACCACAGCAACAGCAACAGAACCCTAAATTCACTTCCAAAAACCACCAAGTCTGCATACCAATCAAACTAAACCTAATTATTCAACTAACAAATTCTAAGATCGATCGCCAAACTTATGGCCAAACTAAACCTAATCAGTCAACCAATTAGAAATTAGGGCTTCTTTCAAATTACTGAACGAAGTCATTGACATCAATTTTCTAACTTGCAGTTACAAAAGTGTAGCAAGAACGAAAGAAAACTGATGTCGAAGACAAATTGAAAGAGAGGGGGTGAGTGAGTGAGTGAGCGGCAGAGAAGAACGAACCAAGTAGAGCTGAGTTGAGCGAGTTGAATCAGTGAGCGAATAGGGGTTTTGTGGAGGGTGATTTGGGGCTGGTAAAGGGAGTTCTCGGTTTCGTCTTCGTCTTCTTGGTGATGTTGTAGCTGTTAATTCAATCTAGTAAAACAATCAATCTCGATAGAGAAAGGAGGCGGGTGACTTTTTTGGGCTTCTTTTTTCATTAAAAGATGGATACTAGTTAATGGGCCCAGATTTAACCCATCAAGAACAAATTAGTTAATTCAATCATGGTTGTCAAATTCAATCCGAATTGTCAAATTCAACCCGAAATATGATTTAACTAGAGGCCCGGGTCACTGAATTTTTAGGTCAATTCCCAAGTCACCAAATCAATCCTAAAAAAATGTCTTTTTATTTTGGACAAGAAGTTTTAAAAAAAATCCTTAAAAAAAAACTAAGTATATCTCACTCAAATTTAATTAGATTAATCGATCAAGAGTTGGGTTGAATTGTTATATCAATTAAATTTTAATATAAATTTGAATAATGTTATTCATTCCAAGATATTGAAGAATTTTATTATTATGCTTACAACTTTTAGCTTCGATGTGGATATTCATTTTTGTCAGGTTAGTTTCAAATTATCTCAAATGCAAGCTTGAAGCAATTCTATTTGAATTTTGACTCCAACTATAAATATTCTTATTTTTTAGACGGGTTGAAGTATTGAGACATTTTTAAATACCTAAATTAAAATTTTGGAAATACAAAAGGAAACAAAAAAAAATAACAAAAAAAAGACAAAAAAAAACCTCTCTGTATACATCAGAACTCTTTTATAGTTTCTAAACTTGACTTGGAAGTCAACTAGAGACAAGTCCTGAGTCATGAATTAGATGGATTGACTTGGGTTAACTCAAGTTAATTTATTTTTTATTTTATAAAAAAAGTGAAAATGATATTGTTTTGAAAAATAAAATCAACGAGTCTTGATTGGTATAGATAATTGACTGATCTATTAGTTTCAGCAATTTGATTTATTATTTATAGTCAAGATATATGTTAATTGGTAGTAGGTGATATCTAGTAAGTCAAGTAACAGATAGTTGTGGTAGTAGCAGGTGGTGTCTAATAAGTCGGCTGATTGATAACTGATATCTGCAAAAGATTTCATTTGATGAACGTGAGGATTCTCTGATAATAAAGTCAGTAACTTTATAGAGAGAGAAAGTGCAATGATATTTTAGAAAGGTAAACTTTGAAAATATATATGCTTAAAATATTAAAAATGAAAAGATTGTACCTCGTCATTTTATGGAAAAAGAAGTTAAAATGTAATTTCACATTTATAATATTTTGAGTTATATTTTATTTAAATAATACATATTAAATCAATATAAAATATCAAGAAACCCGTATAAAGTTCCAGATAAATCTCTTAATGAGTGTTGGGCTTGGGACACGTGCATGAGCTCATGAGGTTTTTTAAAGCCCATTTAGGTTTTTTTGAAGGATTCATAAATAATATATATTTTTAATGTTAAGAGAAATGGTAAACAATAAAAGTTGAGCAGCTGGAGCAATAATAATATTTATTGTTATTATTATTGATATTATAAAAAAAAGTTGGCATCCAACCATGCCTCGATCATTCATCACAATAAATTTTGAACAAACAAGAAATTAATTTATAATGGATTTTGAGATGTTGATATGACAATTTCTCAAAATTAATTATTTGGGCAAGGGACAAATTTGAAGTTTTACCAAGTTTACTGAAAGATCTTGACATAAAAATACACTGGCCAAACAACAAAAGTGGCCTTTCATCAGCAACCTGAGCAGAGCTTCAATTGTGATGATTATACATGCATGTTGGAAAGATAGTGAGATGAACAGAGAAGCGATACAATTTCCAAATCAAACAACATGGGATTTAGAACAAAGCCTACGCAATACATTGAATCGCACTTTAATATATTTCGCATTTCTATTGGATTCAACTCGCAGAAAACTTGAATACTAGTTATCATTTTAGTGTGCCAATCTCTTAAGATGTTGAAGCAGCCGCTGTTTGATCCACTGTCTGTCATTTGGAAGGTAGGCCTGAATTGAGTGCTCATAACTGCAACACAGAAATAAATAAACAGGACATCAGCTATCCCGCAAAAGCAATCATAAAAAATCCATGCGAGTCTTTGTGCTAATTACATAAAGCTACATCTCATTAAAAAAATCAAGACATTTTCATGCTTCTCCACTGGATATCGATATTAGAGTTGGAATGTAGCTGGCTAGATGAATATAAAGAGACAGCAGAATGACCCAGCTTAGTAATAATTGCCTTATTTTCCCTTCAAGCATAGCCCAAATGGCCCGAGGTTCCTTAGTCTTTCCAATAGAAAACTCTCATTCTCAAACAAGTGAAATCTAAGTTTTGTGGGCCATTCGCTAACAGTGTTTAATTGAAGAAAATTCTCTTGGCAATCAACACAAGTACACAACTGTTTGGGAAGAAGATTGACATTGAATGTGATGGTGGGAATACATACTCTTCACCAGCCAGGTTCATGGATATGTAAATGCACATTAAATATTTTCACCTCCCAGTAAAAATAATTTTGAGAGTCAAAATGCAATACTCTTAGCTACCCAAGCATGATAGTTGACATGGACGTCTAAAGGTATTCAATAGCCAGCTTCAAAGTCTTTGGATGTGTGTGTGAGTGGAGGGAGGGAAGGAGAGAGAAATACACTAATGCGCTCATGTCTGCAAGGCCATCAATGAAATTGTAGAGGTCTCCAATATCATAAGTGATGTTTCTGTTGGCTGGATTTAGGTCCTTGAGCTTCCTTTCGTATAGTGCACAAATACCTACAAATGCTCACGACAAACAACCTCAATGAGTAGGGAAATTTTAACAACATTACATTCATTGAAAAGTAAATCTAAGCGCTAAGCAAATGGTTAAAAAGCTTATGATGGGTTCATTTCATAATTTGACAGCCTATTTCATAAGAGTCACCTCAGCCATTATACAAGCACAGACAGGTGGTTTGGGCCTTTAGGATAAAGTGAAAAGCTGGACTACCAAATAACATTAAGATGTCACGTGATCAGAACAGAACCAATCAACTTCCAAACACAGTGTATAAAATACCAACTATCTTCATTTCCTGCTAAAAAGCTAAAGGGAGTAAAAGTAAATGAACAGAGTATACCCTGTATCAAAAGTAGACGAGGGAAGGAGAATCAATAACCCTAACAAGGGAATACGGGGTGGACTGACAAAGAGATAACAATATTCATGTAACTACTGCAACTAAGATGGCTGAATGAAGTTGACAAAGCTACTTAAGCTGTAAATTGCACAACACAACCATAAACCCACAATCCACTACACCAATTCCATTACTTCTGCACTCTATATTGACACAGGTACCCTTCTTGACTGAGGGCATAAATAAACGAAAAACACAAAAACCCTTTAAGCCTAACAAGCTACTATATCTACTCCAATCTTCAAAATAAAAATAAAATCTCACAGAGCCAATCATAATCAACAAAAAACTCTACAGTAACACAACAGCAGCAGGACATAGCTCACATACCATCCATAGCTTGACTTATGGAGTCATAATCCATGAAAGTTCTGGTAGCTCTATTTTGAGAGGTCTGCATCAAAACTATAGTGTGCCTATTTGCCTACACATCGAAAACATAACCAGTCAAAAACAACCAAAGAAGAAGAAGAAGAAGCAAAGCATGAAACTTAACCAAAATTAACAAAAGCCCATTTCTTAAGAAACTAAAAAGTTCAATAATTTACAATTCAATCAAACAAAAACTTAAATCTCATTCAATTATTTCGAAACCCTGATTTAGAAATAGAAAACGAGATTGAGAAAAAATTAGGGATTTGAAATAGAATCAAACTGGGGATTCAGTAAATAATGAAAATTAGAGGAGAAATTCGGGTACCATAGCTTGAATTGCAAGCGGAAGCTGTGGATTATTTAGGGCAAGGGTTTACGGCCCTTTTCTTGGTATGAAATGAAAGTAAACTGAAAATGATTTTCTTTGAGAAAAGTTTGTGGGTCCTACAATTATAAAGAGCCACTATAAAATTGCCACGTTAATTTTCTAGTTTTTTTTTTTATATATATGATTGTGTCTCAAAGCTATAAAGTATAAACTTTGTTAATTAAGTTCGAAATTATATTATTATAAGTAAAGGGAAACACAATATGGATGGTCAACAATGTGTTTTTTCCCAATTTGTCCCTGCTAAAACAGACTAAATGCATAGCTATTTGGGGTATTTTTATCATTTCATAAGGGCATTTGTCTACCATAGTGATAGGGTAGGGGTGTATTTATTTTTTTATGAATTTTATGTACGATGAAATTGAAAATTATTTAAAGAGATTTTTTTTATTTTTTATACATAATAAAATAATTAAATTACCTCTAAAAAATTATATCATGCTCACCTATATCTTTCAATTATGCTATTTATTAATAATTTTAGTTAAATTAGTCTCTCATCAAGCCTTTAAAAAGCAAATTAAAAAAAAAAAAACTCATGAGCACAATGAATCCACAATATTCATTACTTTTAAAATATATTTGTTGTGAGGTGTATCGTGTGACGCTTCTTACAGAAAGCATGAATTTTATTTTTTTGAACGCAACACAACTTTTAAACAAATATATTTTTAGTATGTGTTTGAGATAATGATATAATTATATTTTTTGATGGGACCTATAAAAAAAACAATAAAAAACATATTTTTTTTTACATATATAATCTTAAGGATTCTGCCTTAAAAAAAAAACAATTTGTGTCATAGGTGGTCTTCAATACCTCTCTCTCTCTCACATCCAGACATAGCATTTGTCGTTAACAAACTTTTGCAATTTATACATAAGCCCACCGTCATGCATTGGACAGCAGCAAAGAGACTACTGCGCTATTTGAAGCAGACCATTTATCATGGCATTCATATCCGCAAACCTAAACTCAGTCTTAACCACCTACACCAATGTTGATTGGGCAGGAAACTATGATAACAGGAGCTCAACATCTACCTGCATTTGCTTCCTAGGTCCACATCTCATCTCCTGGAGTTCACATAAACAAAGGGCTACTGCCATATCATCAATGGAGGCAGAGTTTAGGGCCCTTTCCAGAGCAGGATCTGAAACAATTTGGTTATTGTCCCTATGTCAGGAACTCGGCCTCCCTATCTGTTCGCCACCAACATTACTCTGTGACAACTTGGGTGCTACTGAACTTAGTCTCAATCCAGGGCAACATTCTCGCATGAAACACCTTCAAATTGACCTGCATTTTGTCCATGATATGGTTCAAAAAGGCATGCTGGAAGTTCTTCATTTTCACACTCAAGATTAGCTTGCGGATCTTCCCACCGAGCTTCTGTCGAAGCATCGTACAAAACAGTTGCGGTTCAAGATTGGTCTTGCTGACGGCAGCCCTATCTTGCGGGGGTGTATCAGAGATAATGGCGAAAATCCTGCAACAAACAGATCCCACAATGCCAGCCAATATCCAAGCATGTAACAGTCAATTGATTGTAAGAATCAATCACGACAGTTATATCTCTCCTAGGCACAATATCAACTAAATTTACTATAACAGATTTGTACTTCTTGGATATATATATATAGACTACACTTACTGCTTGCATGAGTGGTAGAATTGTAAGAGGAACCTTCTGATAATACATCTTCAATATCTTCATCATAGCCAAACGCTAAAGTGTATTTATATCAGATCCTCATTCAAAATTTTGTACATCATTTAAGTTTCAAGGAATTCTCTTCGTCAAGAAGCAACCGGGCTTCTTCACTTGTCTCCTTGACAAGAGCAAGTTCCAAGCCATCGTCATCTAGACTTGCATCAGAATTTGCTGTCAAAATATCCGGGGGAATCAAGTCATCCTCTTGATCACCCTTGGGAACAAGAAAAATCAAACCGATTGTTGCAAACCTCAGAAAATTTCTTATGAGAATGGCCAACCATAAGTTTGTGAAATCAGTTCTTGTTACATGAAACAGATGAAGAACAACTCCTCCACCCCATTTGGAAGAGAGCAAGCCAAGACTATCGATGCACATCAACAGTGCAAAAAAAAGTCCCTTCAATGCCTAGAGGACATAGCCGAGTGCTTAAAACAATCATTGGGATCCACCTAATTCTGGATATGATTCGAGAGACACATTCTTCCATAATTACAAAGAAGTAATCAGGAATTCCAATGACTAAGTTCCATCGAAGGAAAAAGATAACATCGAGCATTCCGGTCATGCCATATAGGAGTTGTGCATAAAGGAGTAGACTTCTGAATGGATAGTCCTTTAGAGTCTTCTGATATATCAAGACCCCCGCTATGGAAGCCAATGCACCAACTGCATAAATCATCCCGACAAACTCCTGTTCACAGGAAAACATTGGATTGAGAATTGCTCGCTGTGATTTAATCTAATGTGTAACGTCAAGACTTGTCAAAGGATTCAAGATTGATTAGTTTATAGAAAGTAGTGTGAACCTGTGAGAATACAGGGCCAGCTTTTGGATCTGTATACCAATAAAATTGCCCTCCATGAGTGCTTATACTGAGAGCCAAAGATAGATACATGTACAGTGATGGCTTCCACACTTGCGGCAACTTAATAGTTTTCGACATGCCCCTTAATGCTATTTGTAAGTCCTCCACTGCCTGCAAAAACATTATTCCAGAAGTTTAAATGAAAGACACGAGTCATCATATATTAATGATTTCGAAACTCCTTGAGTAATTTACCACTTGCATTCAAGAGGTAATTCCTTATGCAACAGTTCAAGTTTAAATTACCTAAATAGCTAAAAAGAAAATAAACTCTCCCTAAATGACTCCAGCTGGAATTCTTGCCACACAAACTTGGTTTTGAGCAAGTAATTAAGCAAAGAACTGCTTGTGCTTTCATTGCTAATGGCAATGAAAGAACACAGAATTTACAACGAACTAGCTAATATGTTTGGTATTGTGGTAGCTTTTGTGGTTGTGGTTTAAAAAAAATAGGTTTAAGAAAATCACTTTTTGTTGTGGTTGGTTGGATTAAAATATGTATTTGGTTAAAAATACGGTTGAAATTATTGTTATATAAAAAACAATTAAAAGGTGTTTGGTTAAAATTGTTATTGGAAGTGTTGTTAATAATAAAATAACTACAAAAGACATAGTAATTTTGTAGTTTTGAATTATATTATTGTACACTAGATTATTAATACGTCATCAATACAACAATACGACATTAAATTATTATTTTTTCCATTAATTACCTCTTTGTTAAAGCTTTTGCTAAAGTATAGTAAATTATTTATTAAGAGCTCATTCTGGCTTGTGTATTGCTAATGATTCTCTCTTTCTTTTTTTTGTCGGGAAAGATAAATTTAAAGAAAGGTAAAGGTCAAGGTTATTTTGTTCTCACTTGTATTTTCAACAATTCTTTATCTGTTTTGAAAGAAATAAGCTTGCATTGATAAATTAATACTAAGATCAGACCTCAGGAAAAGTAAATTAAAGTTGCTTCACAATAACTGAGATCAGACCTCAGTTATTGGTGGGACTAGAAGAAGTAAATCAGCAAGGAGTTTCAGCCCTCCAGTCGAAAAAATAAAAACTAGAAGAAGAAACCTCCCCTTGAAACTAATTAAGAGATTGTTCAATAATTAATTATTCAAGGAGGCTTCTAGAGAGTGGACAACAAGACAGAGAGACCAAATTATTGCTTATAATTCTTTAGTTGTTTTCTAGTTGATATCTGGGGAAGGAGAAGGAATCTGTTAGAATGGAAGGTGACAACTAGGGTAGACAACAACTAACACAATTTAGTTTATAGAAGCTTAAATTGGCATGTGAACAGGCTATTGGCATAGGAATTTTCAGCTTCAAGTGGGTGCTTTTATGACCAAACAAACCAGAGAAAATTCAACTTTAACAAAGTCAATAAGCACACATAGAATGCAAAAACAACTAGAATGGCGCCTGCCATATGAACACTGCATTCCATGATACACAAACTGTCAAGTTGTCCCTGATATAAGAAAGCCAGGTCCTTATCCAGTTATTTTTCAGTAATGGAGAAGTTGTTCTGAGTCATTAATTGTAGAATTTGAAGAACAGTTTAGAAAATGAAAATAAGGTGGATTGTTACCTTCTTCTTCTCAGATTGGAGAGTTGTAGATCTCACTTCATAGATCACAAACCCCAACACTATCAATATAGTTGGTGGGACTGCCAAAAGAACCAATGATGCCTACAAAAACATGAATTTCCCTATCAAGAAAAGAACAATAGGAAAGAACAAATTAATTCAATGAAAAATATAAACCTGCCTGAGGTCCAAGATGGTGAACAAAAAAACCACTGGAAGAGTAACCAATCAAAGCCCCAAGTGAAGAACAAATCCCACAAAGAGACTGCATGTCTGGCGCCAAAGACCTGATCTCAATACTGTTTTTTGCAATACAAGCATCAATAGTCACATCTGCTATTGCAACCCCAACAGTTATACCTATCAAGCAACTCAATGCCACAGCAATAGGCACCTTACCAAGAGTAGCTACCATCAATGCTGAGACACAACCAAGAACACCAGCCACTAAAAAATATGGCCTTCTTTTATATCCTCTAACTGGAAAAACATCAATCAAGAGGCCCCAAATTGGTTTCATGACCCATGGGATGTAGTATAGGCCTATGTACAACTGCACTGCTGATGGTTGAACCTTTTGAACATCTTTCCAGTAGAAGTCTGTGACAACTTTAAAGAAAGATCCAGAGAAGCCCTGGCTAAGACCATAAACCACAACTACACCAAAAATGAATGTTGGGTTTAGCTGGGAAGAGAGCATTTGTAACCATTGAAATGGTTCCATGAAGATGGATAGAGGACTTGCTCTTGCACATGTTTCTGATGACTGACGCCCTTGATCTTGTTCTGAAATGGGCAAGGCCTGTTTAGAAGAATCTGTTGGAGATTTTCCAACTAGTTCTTGGGTTTCAAGGGGATCCATGTTGAGGGCTTAGGGAGGTCTGTCCTAAAAAATGATCTGTTCTTTGAGAATGAATATATCAAGGAGTAGTCGAGAAGCAATCTGTGTTGACTTCAATAACTCTAAAATGGTGTTCGGCGGTCTTTGATCCTCCGTGTGCTGTTTAATGCTTAATGAATTGGCAAGTAGATGCTGTGAGAAAAATCCTAGCGTGGAATCCTAGAATCACAGTTTGCCATGTGCAGACAACGTTATTTTACTATATGCGTTTGGAGAATTGTAGCTGTGGGTGATTTTTAAAATAATTTTTTTAAATTTTTTATTTATTTTTAACATCAATACATCAAAACTATTAAATAATACTAAAAAAAATAATATTTTTTTATACTAAATATACTTTTAAAAAACATCTAAAAACAATTTCAATCTAATCCGAACACCCATGCATTTTTGTCACCTGGTAACTACTAAATTATCCTCCTATATTAGCAACTATTAACATTAATATTAATCCATTGACTGTCGAATTAGTGAATGTATATTGAGGACAACAACAACAACAATCTTTCAGGTTGAAGACAATAATAATAATCTTCAAATATCTTTGGTAGATATTCTCACATAACACAAGTCCTGATTGACTGCATCAGCTGTGAGCTGACCAATATTTTATTTTCTTCCGTTGACTATGGGTGCAACTTGCTCTAATTCTCCATGTCCTTCAATGAAACGTTGTGTTCTTTGGTAAAGAAGCAATCTTCGAATCTAGAAGGGAATGTTACTGAAAATTAAACAAGCTGAGAGGCAAACACTTGATGGGAGGTTGGAAAAAAGAAGATGACACCAAAAACAATATGAACAAAGGAAACAACTTCAAAATTTCTGGCAATTTAAACAAAGTTTTCTCAGATTCCTATTGCAGAAAACACTTGTGGATAAACTGTGATGACTGGAGCACAAATTTACATGTATTGATTTGTTTTTCTTCCTTTAACACTGATGACAAACATGCATTCCACGATGAGCTTCTGAATGTCCTTCTGGAACAACAAAAGAGGAGAAGAAAAATTAAGAAAACCGATTGATACATGAATTGTGAAGACAGTATTTTTTTTTGAGGCAGATAGCATGTTTTATAGAACAGATGTTAGTTGTTACCACTTCCTATCAATCATGTCAATTAGAAGAATTCTAAGGAAATCAAAAGGCTTGAAAGCAGAAGAGGAAATGTAACTTGATTTGAAAAGGTGATGTTGGCAGTGGATATCGCTCCACAACCTTGCTGTTTTTGTCCACCAAGAACTTCTCCAAGTTCCACTTGATCAGGCCACCTAAAAATCCTCCAGCACTTGATTTCAGAAACTGATAAACTGGAGCTGTACTTGGTCCATTCACACCAACCTGTTGTGCAACACCTTGAGTAATTAATTGTTCTTTTTCCAAGAGACATTTTACTGACAGGAGAGAAATAATTCTGCATACCTTATCGAATATTGGAAATTCAGCTTTGTACCTGGCACAAGCAAACTGTTTAATTTCAGGGTTCGATCCAGGTTCTTGCCCACCAAACTGATTGCAAGGAAAAGCCAGAATTTCAAATCCTGCAATGCAAGTAATATAATCCATGTTGCTTCGTTAATTCAACGAAAAAGAAATATTTTCACTGAGCTTTAAATTTTTCAAATCGATTAAAGAAATGATACGTAGAGGCTACACAATGGTGCAGGTATGGGAATATCCCTATTCCCTATAGATATTCTCTTCCTTGTATTGATATGTGTCCATGAATGCTTTATTGATCTGATGATATTGTTACTGTTACATTCTTAACAAAGCAAGGAGCCAGCCATGATCTTGCAAATTTTCAATGTCCTCTGGTTTAAGGAAACCTTGCGAGTACAAAGTCAGAAGAGCTTTAGATGCATGACAAAACATTAGATTGCTCGTTAAAAAGGGGTAGCAGAAATTATATGTACATAACACTCATGAGACAGACAAATCCCTACTCTTAATAGTACTCAAATACCAGAATTCTATCACTCCCTAGCACAAATCGGGCCACATGTTTAGATGTATAAAGGCTTTGAGAGCCAGGAGCAAGTAAGAAGATATCAAATAGAGAGAAAGATCAACACCAATTCAAATGACAGCCTCATTGCAAAGGTATTATTAAGCTTACTGAAACAGATATTCTTTCCACAACAATCAGAGTGCGGGTACCAAAATGCCAAAAAACCAAATATTTTCCTTGAAAAATATTAGTTTACCTTCAGTCTTGTACTTCTCATATAGGTGTGTGAGTTCTGAGTAATTTGTTGATGCAAAACCACTGTGGGTCAGAGCAAGCACTTCCATTAAGATCTCATGTTTCAGCACAAAGTTCAGTTAAATGAAAAATCTGGTCCGTTTTACAAACACAGACATCATATATAAAACACGAACTGAATTAATCTAATCAGATAGCTACTTAAACTACATTAATTTGGTTAGTGTCATAGGATAGAAGGGAAACATACATAGAACGTGTGTGATTGAAGAAACATAACATAAAATAAATTTGTCTCATGAAGTACAAGGAGTTTCTCTTATGTCCTCATCTTCGCACAGTAACCAAACGCTAACAAACCAGATCACTAAAGAAAACATTGTTGAAGGAGAGAGTATCATTTCGAAGCAACAATAACAATCAAGAGAACTTTCCCCTTAAATTTGCTAAGAGGAACATCCTTCCCATCAATATCCTGCGTAGAGTAAATGGAAAAAGTCATTCCCCACTTTACATTTCATAGGCAATTATGAATCAAAAACTTCAAATCTTACAGGCACAAACACTATATTCCAGCCTCCAGGGGGGCAGAAACCTATAAAGAAGAAAACAATCAACTCAAAATAAGTGACCTTTGATTCTTAGACACTGTCTGCCAATACAGGCAGTCCAAAAATATGTCAAGTTCAAAACTTTCACCATTGCATACAGCATATAATAATAATTTGGCCTGTTTCATACATACCAATTAATCTCAAAGTTCAAGTTTTATTGATGATTACGTACGCAGCAAATATTCATCTTTCACTCTAACAATTTGACCTAATAACTGCAAGCAACACACACTCGTACACACAACAAAGTCCAATGTTTTCATCGCAGCGAAAAAAAGAAGAAGCTATTTTTCAGAACTCATAAACACCACAAGGTAAACAACTGAATCAGTTGTTGCAACACGTGAACTTTCTCAAAAGAGCTACAACCTTCACAGTGAAATCATGACAGACTTCTCAGTGGTAGCTCTAGCAAAAACACCAAGGGAAGGAGCTTTAGAGGCAAAACCAGGAAGATTTGGAGATTGTAGAGAGAACCCATGTTGCAAAAAAGCAGATTTAGATGACACAGGTGAGGACTTGATGGCTGAGACAAAGGAAGCCATTGTTGGGCTTGTTTTATTGGACTGGATGTTCACACCTGGTAAAGATAAAGAAGGGAAAGTTGCAGAGAAAGTTAAGGAAGCCATGTGTTAATGCTTGCTTAGCGGATTTTGGGAGTTGGTGAGAGTTTCGAGAGAGAGTGAGACAAGCTTATGTTTGTGTCCTCATGGAACGTGAACTGGAGGTGGAAATTGGAACTGGAACTTGGATTCTCTGCGGGAGTGAAGTTAATGTCCCACGTGGTCTTTCTCTGTCTTGAATGTTTTTGGCACAGGAGCATTGAGCGTGTCCGAACACTGACTCTTGACATATCTAGCTTGATTTGGTGGATGTAGAGCGGGTTTGAAATTGTTTTTTAAAAGAGTGTTATATATATATATATATATATATATAGAGAGAGAGAGAGAGAGTTCTGATACGTTTATATTAAAAATAAAAATTTATTTTAATATATTTTAAAAATATTCTACAGCGCATTATTCTTAAATTAGATGGAATGTTGGGTAATGTAGTTTAATTCATTTAAAAAAAAATTATTTATTAATATTTTTTAAATATTTTTAATGTGATAAAGTGAAAAGTAAAGAATTTCTAGAAAACACGTCCAATCTTTATTAAAAATTATTTTAGAAGTATTTTGCATCTTGATATTATAACACATACTATATTAGATGAGAATTGACTTGATTAGATGAGAATTGACATTGATCTAGATAAAATTTTATTTAAAGTTTTTTAAATTAAATAAAATTATTTTTAAAAAATATTAAAATAAAATCGTTTTTTATTATGTTATATTAATATAGGATAATCTTTTCAATGACCTGATTTAATAATTTTGCGCATGACACTTGGATGATTAATCTAGATAATAAGATTCATGTTTCAGCAAAAGTTTAAGAGAGATAAACTTTTGGTTAATCCATCAATGGAATATGAAAGGAATTTCAAAATATCAGCCAGGCAAAATTATTTTTTATATGTAAAAGATGATTTAAGGATACTTTAAATTTTTTTAATAATTATCTTTACAGTTAGAATAATCTACATGTCAATCAAAATTTGATTTTATTTTAGACTTAACATCAGAAAACATATTTTTTTTAAAAAATACTTTTTATTATAGTATATAAAAAAATAAAAACAAGAATACATGTTGTGCCTGGTCTGCCCAATTACAAGGTTTTTTTTGTGTATGTTTCCTTTCCTTTTTTTTTTTTATTTGTTTACTGTGATGTTCTAAAAATATATATAAATAGACTAGTATAACATTTTTATGTTGGATAATTAATTAATTTTATGAATTTGATTTATTTTACTTAGTTAAGATGGCTGGTAATTAATATTTAATATATGGTAAGCTAAAGTAATTGATGATTTGATACCAACAAAATATCATATTTGATAGATTTAAGGACTCTCTGGTATTCAAACAAGTATTTTTTTTAAAGAAAAAATAATAATATTTTAAAGAGACTCTTAAAATGCAGAAAAGAGGCTAAAGTGAACTTTTGATAGATTTAAGGACAGCTCACGAATCTTGTTTTTTTGTGAGGAAAAGAGGCTAAAGTGCGAGTGTGTTTTGCGTTTGGGCATTTTGGAAACATATTTGGCTTGAAAAAACATCTTATTAATGTTTTTTTAATATTTTTCAATGGTTTTAATGTGCTTATATAAAAATAAACATGAAAAAAAAATTATTTTAATTTATTTTCAAGCTAAAAGAACTTTTGAAAAACACGATATATCACAATACCAAACACATTTAAAGCT
>Ga0307515_10003588_pt1 | contig 32608 bp, 20 predicted proteins | sample 17_EM_MG_FD_194513 | JGI IMG/M metagenome (GOLD analysis project Ga0307515, IMG submission 194513) | Populus trichocarpa ectomycorrhiza microbial communities from riparian zone in the Pacific Northwest, United States - 17_EM | ecosystem: Host-associated > Plants > Roots > Unclassified | place... | reverse complement strand
AGTTGTAAAGAAATTATTTTAACTTTTTAAATGCCTTGCTGGAGGTTCATGCCCACCCCACTTGCGTCACAAAACTCGGGCGGGGCAATATTTGCATAGCCACTGACCACGGCTCATGTTGAATGGCAGGATGTCTCAAATGCAGGCAGGAAGAATAATACATATTTCTCTATATCTGGGACACCTAACGAGCTATGTACAATGGTTCTAGAGCACAGTGCTCGGTGAGTGGTAACTTTCTGTACCAGCAATACACTCTTTGAATTAAATATTCAAATACAGGTTTGAGGTGCACACGTGGTGTTTCAATGCGTGTAGATACATTCGGATAAATTCGAGATAAATCTATTTACCTCTCGAGCCATCAGCTATGTTGACTATAGTGAAATTTGGTCTGTATGTTCACGAAAACCCCTGTTCTGGGCTGCCGCGCATGCCCAAAAAAAATTCCAAGAATTAAATATAAATCAATTAAATTAAAAATTGATTAAATTAAATTAAATACGAGATAAATACATAACTAAATTTATAATTTATACAGGCCGCATTGGAGCCCCTATTGTTTGATACTCCGCTGCACGTCGTCATGACGGCCTCCCTTCAAGCTGATGGTCGTCACGATGGCCTCCTTCAAGCTGACGATGTGTCTCAAGTTGACGGCGCGTCAAGACGGCCATGTTCAAGCTGACAGCGCGTCAAGACGGCATCGTTCAAGCTGACGGCCCATCTCAAGTTGACGGCGCATCATGACAGCCTCCCTTCAAGCTGATGGTGCGTCATGATGGGCTTGCTTCAAGTTGACGGTGCATCATGACACCCACCATTCAAGCTGACAGCGCGTCATGACACCCACCATTCAAGCTGACGTCGCATCGCGATGGCCTCCCTTCAAGCTGACGGCGCATCATGACGGCATTCCTTCAGGTTGACGGCGTGTCATGACGATGCTGACAGGCCGTCAGCTTCTACAACTTGCGATTTTCGCTCAGATTATACAGACCATGTAAATTCTATAATGAATTATATATATTTATTCAAACTACCCTGTAGTGTATACAAAAAATTATCACGCCCTCAAGGGCCCATACAAAAGAGGCCATGAGGACAGAGAGATGAGGACGGCGTCAGCATTTATGCTGACTGCTGACTGCTGACGGCGGACCCCTTCAGGGGGGTAAATCAACTAGGCAGTTCAGGGCCTGAGAGGCCCCGGATTAGAGTGCCCGAGGTGCCAACAAGCCCATAAGTCATTGTATCCACTTCCTCCCCTTCCTGCCAGAGATTATATTCCTGCCGGCATGTGTGGACAAGAGGAGACCCCGAATTCCATTGGTGAACGGACAAGCCTCAAGACCCCTCCCTTTCCTCTTGGCTTCCGTTCATTAATCTCTGTTGGAGATTAGCGGAATTACCGATTCCATCGCAAGTACAAGGGGCGCATCGTGGCACAGGGGTACTTGCAGGTTCAGGGTATCCACTATAATGAGATTTTTGCATCAATGGCCAGGATGGCTGCTATGCGTGCCGTGCTAGCCATTGCCACAGCAGAGGATCTGGAACTGGAGTCAGTGGATATATCGACCGCTTTCCTTAACGGGGATATAGATGCGGAGATTTACATGAAGATTCCAGAAGGACTTGAGGTTGAAGGTGATCCTTGGCCTGGGGAAGACCCAAAGCAGTGGGTAGTGCACCTCCTAAAGGGCCTATACGGTATTAAGCAGGGCCTGTGCATCTGGGCATTGAAGCTCCATTCAGTACTCACCTCCATTGGTTTCGAACGTATAGACTGCGACTACTCGGTATATGTGTACCAGTGCGGCGACAATCACATCATGATGCCAATTCACGTCGACGATCTCCTTCTCGCATTGAACTCAAAGGCTGCCATCCAACGTGTCAAGTCTGATCTCATGACCCACTTTAAGATTCACGATCAAGGCCCGACCACGTTGATACTTGGCATCAAGATTGAACACGACCGCACCGCCCACACCATTTCTCTCTCTCAGCCAGGCTACGTGGAGTTGATCCTGGAACTGTTTGGAATGGCCGACTGCAATCCCTCCCTCACCCCGATGGACGAAAACCAGAAGCTCTCAGCCCGAATGTCCCCAGACACCCCTGAAGGGCAATCGGAGATGAAGGCCATTCCCTATCATGAGCTGATCAGGAAGCTACTCTACCTTGCCATTGCCACTCGTCCCAATATCGCTTACATGGTTGGTGTGCTGTGTCGCTTCGTCGAAAACCCTGGTCTTCCGCATTGGCACGCCACCAAGCAGGTTCTTCGATACCTTAAGGGAACCACGGGCATGAGACTCGTCTATTCACGTTCTTCCATGCCCAATCTATTCACCACCTACTCAGATGCCGACCTCAGCAGGAATCCGGACAACAGCTGATCGACTGGTGGCTTTGCCATCCGCATTGGTGGAGGCGCTATTCAATGGGGAAGCCGGCTTCAGCCACATGTGTCTCTCTCCAGCACCGAGTCCGAGTACATGATGGCTTCGAAGGTCGGCTGCAAGGTTGTGTGGATGAGGTACCTCCTTGAGGAACTGGGCTACGATGTTTCATGCCCCTCCCCACTTCTGGTTGATAATAAATCTGCTATCCAGGTTGCCAAACACCCTGAGCACCAATCAACGATGAAGCATGTCCATCGTGCATATCACTGGATCCGCGACCTGGTTGATCAGAAGCAGATCACTGTCTCGCACATTCCCAGTAATGAGAATCCTGCTGATATTTTCACGAAACCACTTGGTAGGCTCAAATTCACGAGGTTCTGGGCTATGCTTGGCCTACACCCTTGACCGACGAGCTATCCCTGGACCGATGCACATCTAGGGGTTGCCCCTGATGGGCTGAGGGGGTTGTGTTGGATTGCTATGACATATCAGTCCAGCCTCAGACTCGTCCCCCTCCAGCCTCAGACTTGCCCCACTCCAGCCTCACCTTTGTCCGGCCACACACCCTGTTTGTGGCCTACACACCCAAGCCACACGGGCACAATCTCTGTGCCACTATTTCCCTATTAGGTCTGCCTTATTGTCCATACGTCTTCTGTGTAGATTGCTCTTATCTGTAGGCCACTGGCCATGCATCCTATTGTCCCGATCATGTATATAGACGCGACGAGCGAGGGGGCGAAAGATCCTCACGGTTCTATCGCCCGCTCACTCGCTGCGCTAGGTATGCTAACTATGTATACATCTCACGGTTCTATCGCCCGCTCACTCGCTGCGCTAGTCTAACACGAACGTATACACGGACCAGGGTCTTATTATGGTGGTGAGTGGACATCGAGAGGCTGGGGCCGAGGCGGCCCGAGTGACCGGCCGTTATGTCGTGGTTCATTCACGAGAGATCGTCTCGGAACAGCTGCAGGATCGAAGTGTGAGAAGGAGCTAAAATGTGACGAATGACGAGCACATACGCTTGCACGCGGTCGAGACCGTGCTAAGCGACGATGCGGGGCAACTGTATACTTGAGACTAATGGCCCCCTCTTCCACACAGCGGAAGAAGACAGGATTGGCTGACCTGTTGACAGATTAACAGGCACCGGGGTCAGCTGACCGAGAACGCGTTTCGGTGCGTGACAGCGTGACGAAGGTTGGGTTTGAGGCTGGGGGGGCAGCCGAATCGAAATGGCGCGTCGCGATCGTTGGTAATATGATGGCTTTTAGAATTTTAGAATTTATAATAACAAATAAATTTTATTGCGTATAAAATGTTGGAACATGACCAACGGTTGGAGGCTGCATTTGGGGCTGCGGCCAGCCATTTGCAAAGGCGCATTGACGAACGAGTGAATATAATGATTTGTATATTCTCTAATTATCAATAAAATTTATTACATATAAAACTGGTGGAAAGTGGCAACAGTGATGGCGCGAGCTGCTGAGGCTGCTGAGGCTGCTTGCGAGGTGACCAGACGAGGGCTGGTGCTTTGCAGGCAAGTCTTCACGCGTCATATACCTATATTAGATACTCCTGTGTATCATTATGGTTAGCGCCAGATTTTCACTAGAATAATTCAAGGCAGCGAAAATGCACTAACGGCTATTCCCCCACATTCCTACACTTTTCCGACTCAGGTCACCACAGTACTTACGAATTCTATTGCAGTATGGCCCTTGACGCGTCTTGCCTTTCGCGTCTGCAGGTTGTCTGGTTGAGGTAAGCTCCAAGATTGACATTGGGCAGTCGGAGTTTAAATGTCACATGTTAAAGCCGTCATGCACCGAAACGCGTTCTCGGTCAGCTGACCCCGGTGCCTGTTAATCTGTCAACAGGCCAGCCGGATCTGTCAATTCCACACAGCCGAAGAGGGGGCCATTAGGCTTAGGTAACTGTATGATGGCGTTGGCAGGCAACACAGTCCCCGAAGGCACAGTCGTGTCAATGGACATTCTCACTATTTCCCAGACGGTAGGAAACCGCCCACGGTATTGTGTCTGTATCCACAAAAGAAGAAGACCCTGATGATCGAGTCCGCATCCTTGATCCTTGATGCAACAAAATCAGTCGTTGCTATATATGTATATCTAAGATAAGGATATGCTCATTACGTAATCAGTGGCAGTTCCGTATCATCCCCGATGGTGTCGAGATGACCTCACCCATCATTCGCTTGTTTGCGGTTTGGGTTTCGACACATCCCAAATCAACTTACTTTTTCACGTGCCCCGGTGCGTGTGCGCGGCGGATATATAGGTCCTGCGGCGCTCTGCGAAGAATACGTCCCTGTCCGACAGTGCAGCTCTCCTTGCTCCAATTTGTAATATAATAGCGTTTCTCGCAATGGGTAAAAACCCCAGTCACCGCGTATCCAGAAACAGGCCTATGGATGGGGGAATCATCACTCCAACAACATACATGGGCCAACCGCCCATATATCCTAGCGACGACTCTGGCTACGAAGACACCAAATCAGTCTTTCTCACCTTCAGCTCGTCCTCTTCTCTACTACTCGCTTGTGAACGCGCGGTGCAGGTCGAAACAATCCACCACATACGTACGAGATGGCTTAATTGCGGGCGGACCTTGGGTCTCGTTGATGGAAGGCACTCCAACCCCAGTACGTACTAGGTTATCTCACATCGAGCTACTCACATACAGAAGGCACAGGCCCGAGAATGGAGGAGGTGCAACCTGGTTCCAAACTAGCTGAGCTAATGGCAGGGAATACGCGCTCACACGCGCACGGGCAGGGCCGGCTGTTTAAAGTTACCAAATATCAAGATGATTAAAGGTTGGAACAAGCTTGATCTCGGAAGCGAAAGTAATTTGTTCGGTAGTTTGCTCCGTAACACTGTATTGGCACCCCGATGAGCGGGATATTACTCAAAGCCATGATAACAACCTTAAATTGCCTTAACATATTGTTGGCCTACTGCACGTGGGAGAATGATGAGACCGAAATGAATGCAAACGTACATACTCCTAAGCTAGGCGCGAGTCGGATGCCACGGTTTCGTCAAGGCTCGATCGGGACTTATGGATTTGCTTTAGGGTAGAGACTTACGGGGGTATCGTACTTGAAATAGGTTATTAATAGTTGGTGTTGACTTCGTACATGGAAAAGCGTCACTGACTACTGTCGATACACGAACTTCTATCTTCTTTTTCCGCTGCTCCTTCACTAAATGAAGTACCTCCAATGGAATGTATCCGGACAACACCGGCCAGAACTATTGGCAATTTGGCGACAGGAACGAAGTCACGTCGGGGTGTAACATTACTCCTGATTCTACAACTACTGCTAACGTTCCGGCTTTATTCCACAATCTAAGGCGATCGGGTCATTACGTTGTGTGCTCTGGTCGAAGTCCATCAGAAATTCACTCTTCCCCGCTGGCCCGCGTGTTAATAAAATACTATGGGATGGGGTACCAGTATTCACCACATGAGGACACAGTTATATAAATCTGCATGTGAGAAATAAATCAACAATACTTCCAGATATCAGACATGGATAAGCAAAGCATAGTCATCATCACAACAAAGAGGACTATACTATCAAGTTCCTATGCAACCATGATAACTTGGCACATGGGCATGGAAAAGATAGGCCACTGATACTAGCCCTGACATTGCGACTCACTGCAGGCAGATTGCGCATGGCCCGTGCTATTTAGGTGGTTTGCGACACAAAAAACGGCTGGGCCGCGCGGGAACGGCCGGCACGCGATGTGTCACGCGTTGCCCAACCATTTTTTCTGTCATAAACCGCCGCCTATCACCTAAACAGCACGGGCCACGCGCACTCTGCTTGCGGTGATGTACCGAGTTGGCCCATCAGCAGAACGAGTCCACAGTTGCTCTCTAGCTACTCTATGGAAAGGAATACTGTGCCCTAGACCCGGTCACCGAACACAACTGAACACATGAAGACCTGCCGATTCAGGGAACAGTACTCACGCTGATTCATAGCATTGGTTACCGATTGAAAACATGTGTTGCTCAAGATTACTCTTCGATGGGGCCCTCATTGGTACAAAGTGTAACAGGTTTGTTACACGCCAGGTGGTTTACAAAGCATCACCCTTCGCCACCGGCTCGCTCGGCCCGTCCTTTGAACCGACACCATGCGGTCCGGCAAAGACTTTCAGCCTCACCGCTCTAGGATCAAGAGTGTCCTTACCCCCTGCTGTTCTCTCCCCTGCACAACTCTTACCCGTCACTCCACTCCCATGCCGATCCGCGAAACGTCAGTACCTCAATAATTGACGGAACGACTCGTTTCTGTAATGTCACAAGTATCGGAATCGCTCTTTAGGGATCTCGAGCCATATACCTCCAAACTCCCGCATGCACAACCACAGCGCAGTCTAGTCGTGTAAGGTATTTAGTTTACCCGCGCACTCCGTATTTATATAGTCGGCCTCGGTTACTTAGTGTTTGGGCATACTTATACGTAAACCCCTCGACCCACGTCCTCATTACTCTTATTCACTTGTACCACTCTATCTTCTCTTATAAAGGGATTCGGTAGAACACGAGTGATCTATTGAGAACCGCCGAGGCTACAAGTACTAGCAAGTTTTTACAAGTCGGCAATTGATAACCTCCTATTCATCGCCCTATCGCCCGGAAAGCTAAGCCGTGTTCGCCCTTCGATTTGTGCTTCTCTTGATGCTTCACTATCCACCAACGTGCAATGCTTTCGGCGCAGCTTCGAATCATGCATAAGTGCCCAAGCAAAATCGAGTGGGATATGCCAGCCTTCTCCAGAATCCGGACAATGCGACCAAAGGAGATAACAAGGAGTAATGTACATCGAACCTGCTGAGCGGGTCAAATTTTGGACTTCCCTTCCACTTCGCCACTCACGCTGGTACCTGCCACTTAAGTATCGGGTTCACGATCTCAAACAGTGGTTCTGCCTCGCCTCGAAAGCACCACACAAAAAGTTCTATCTAGCTGTGCCAGGACGCTTATACATTAGTCGCGCGACACATGGTTACTTCGTCACTAACCTGGGAATGGTACCCTGCTTGACTGGGAGTGTTGGAGGTAGATAATTTTTTAAGCATAGATACCACACATAATCATAGTGGACTTGGTCACTGGTCATTTTCCGACTCTCAATCATTTGTTCCACAACACACCTGAGGTATGTCTAGTTTCCTATCCACTGTAACTCGCTGCTCATGTAAATCAGATACATCATTTATTAGGTGAATACTATTAGACGTTTGTCCCCCAACACATCTGAGATACATCGTTTATTATAATATGTTGGAGTGCTATGACTCATCACACTATTACGTGCTCTGTTTGGTCTCTCTTCTGTATATATTCTGCGCGATGTTTGTCCCACATCTATTTACGGTTGATCCCCCTTTTTTCTCGTTCATCATAATACAACGCCAATATTCGATCACTCATACAGCGAATGTACCTATGCACCTTCAACCCACTAAGCGAGGGAGTAGCACACCTTCTACTCTACTAGTACAAAGGTTGAAGAACTTGCTACAGGGCAGGATGCGTATGGATCAAGTGAGTACGTGTGAACATCAGTATCACTATTTTTCGACGTCATTCATAATCCCAAAATGATTCTGAGACCTTATTACTTCTAGGTGCAAGCTCTCTGCCTGTTGAATGTCCTCTTCGTTTGAATACGTTTCGCTGTTGTGAGTCGTCTTGTATATGAACCAGTTGACAATGGAGCCTGTCGTGGGCCGGCCTGACTGTTTCCAGGTGGGACGTGTGGGAAGAGCGGAGACTGTGGACGGTACACCGCGCGTTCCTAACGCAGTCTGCTGCTGGTGAAAGGCAATATAGCGCAAGTTGAGAAAGAAACGAGATGTGAGCCTGTGGAGATATTCACTCAGCACTGGCAGCCAGGCCCACGAAATCGAGCTTACGTCGATTCTAAACCCCATTCAGCATAAATTGCAACGCCTATCAAACCAGGCGAAAGTATCAACCAGACAATCGAGTTGAAGATTCGAAGGGATGACTATCGGTGACATCAATTGGACCGCAAAACTCTGGGGCTCTTGTGTTCACACACAATGACAAAAAAGAAGCTGTGACACAGTTGTATCAGAATACGGCACATTTCGCGCATTGGTTCACGTACATGAGCTCATCCCGAACCAGTGTGAGCATCTAGGATATTTCACATCAGTTTTCCTGATGGGACTCAACTGAAACTTCAGACATACGATCGCTGAGCCGGAGTTCACCCTCAGTGACTTCATCCCTTTGATAAGGGTGAGGCCGAGAAGGACAAAATCATATATCCCGGGCACCATCATTGGGGCAATGGATCGGTATTTTGTATCTGTAGGTATGCACACGTTGCTGATGGGAGAGTACCTAAGGCTCGCTATATACGAAGAAGTCAGTCTAATATCAGTATGGCTATTCGGACGTCACCTCACAAAACAGCTCAGTTCCAGCATAAACCATCATAGATGCACGCAACCCTTGAAAGAGCACAAAGGTAGTCCACAGCAATGGTATAAACCATCGCACAGTGCGATAAAGCGCTGCTACACGCAGGGTGAGTAGCGCTGTAGGGGCTTTCATTAGAATTAGAATTCAAGAGATATGACAAGAGCAGTATATATCACCTGTTGATGAGGAGGAGGCTATTGACAAGGATAGTGCGGACACCATTACCCACACTTGGCAGCTGAGATCTCGTAAGCGTGCGAACCACCGATCATTAACAACAACAAACCCACAACTGTAACGTGTTAGTTCCGTTGTGGGTTAAGAGGTCGGATGAGACAAGCTCACATTGTTCGAGATTGCTGGTCGAAGCCCCGCAATCTCTTGTGATAATCTTCAATATCAATGCCTTAACCTGTCAGCAAAGCAGACTACTCACCGTAGTTGCAAAACATTAAAGCAACGAAAGGCAAGTATCGATTGAGGTAGTAGAGGACTTTTGGGATAGAGAGCTCTCCCGGCCAAACGAGGCGCACCTGCAGAAAGAGATGTGAGGCAGATGGCCCTCAGTGCGAACGATCAGACATACCTCATCATTAAGAGTGAGGAGACAGTCATACTGCAAGATCACCATACCCATTGCACTGAGGTAGCTGGTAAGCTTCGCACCCCACGCTTCCAGCGCGGGGTCGATGAGCGATTGAATGGCAGTAGCTGTGGTGTTCATTGTGCTCCTTACTTGTGGGTAGATAAATTCAATGGCCGCCAGAAGCTCGGTGTTGCAATGGTGCTGGGGACATACGGGAGTGGGTGTTGAACGTATGCATGGACCAAGGTTTTATTATGGTGGTGAGTGGACGTCGAGAGGCTGGGACCGAGTGGACTGAGTCGTCTGTCATGTAGTGGTTCATTGGCGAGAGATTGTCTCGGAACAGCCATTTGCTCCATACAGCCGCAGGACTGAGGTGTGAGAAGGAGCTAAAATTTGACGAATGACGAGCACATACGCGTGCACACGGTCGAGACCGCTAAGCGACGATGCGGGGCAACTGTATGATGGCGTTGGCAGGTAACACAGTATTTAAAGGCACAGTCGTGTCCTGGACGTTCTCACGACTTTCTATACAGTAGGAAAACCGCCCACGGTATTAATTGTATGTATCTGTATTCACAAAAGAAGAAGACCCTGATGATCGGTTCCGCATCCTTGATGTTGATGCAACAACTTCAATCATTGCTATATATGTATATCTGAGATTAGGAAGTGCTCATTACGTAGGCAGTTCCATGGCCAGAGCTGAGGCTTCCCGTTGATTTTGAGATGACCTTGCCTATCACTCGCTTGTTTGCGTTTTGACACACCTCAAGTCCACTTACTTTTCACGTGCCTCAGTTCGTGTGCGCGGCGGATATATAGGCCCTGCGGCGCTCTGCGAAGAATACGTCCCTGCCCGACAGCTCTCCTTGCTCCAGTTTGCAATAACAATTCTCATAACGGGTAAACCCCAATCACTGGGTATCCAGAAATGGGCCTATGTATGGGGGAATCATATCATCACTCCAACAACAACAAGGGCCGGCCTACCGTACCGCCCATATATCCTAGTGACGACTCTGGCTACAAAGACACCAAATCAGTCTTTCTCACCTTCAGCTCGTCCTCGGCCTCTTCTCTACTATTCGCTTGTTGAACGCGCGGTGCAGGTCGAAACAATCCACCACAATAAGACGGCGCGCTTGCGGGCGGACCTTGAGTCTCGTTGATGGAAGGCACTCCAACCCCAGTACGTACTAGGTTATCTCACATCGAGCTACTCACATACAGAAGGCACAGGCCCGAGAATGGAGGAGGTGCAACCTGGTTCCAAACTAGCTGAGCTAATGGCAGGGAATACGCGCTCACACGCGCACGGGCAGGGCCGGCTGTTTAAAGTTACCAAATATCAAGATGATCAAAGGTTGGAACAAGCTTGATCTCAGAAGCGAAAGTAATTTGCTCGGTAGTTCGCTCCGTACTTAATACTGTATTGGCGCTCCGATGAGCGGGATATTACTCAAAGCCATAACAATAACCTTAAATTCCTTAGCGCATTGTTGCCCTACTGCATGTGGGAGAATGATGAGACCGAAATGAATGCAAACGTACACACTCCTAAGGCGCGAGTCGGATGCCACGGTTTCGTCAAGGCTCGAGACTTATGGATTTGCTTTAGGATAGAAACTCACGGGGGTATCAATAGTTGGTGTTGTCTTCGCACACGGAATGGCATCGAAGCATGCGGCGGAACCGCACGCACGGGCAGTGGGGGCCTGGAGGCCGATGGTCTATATTGGACCAACGGATATTAGAATTCAAGACCCGAATGGCTGACACGGGGGCAAGGGGTGTTTGCTAGTAATCACATTGCGGAACAATCCGGGCCAGGTATCCCAATTACGCGCCCACCAGTATTGAGATCAACGGAAGTACACATGTGCACGTGGCGCAGAGCCAATTTGGATAGGGTTGAGGCTACCGTTATCGATTTCTCGACCTCTTTATCTTTCCTTTTCCGAGCCTCATCGGTTACACCGCATAACGCTAGCTAGATGCATGGCGGAGACTCGGCAGCATCATGCTCTCCGGTGTTGGATATCGGGAGGTTCGGTAAGGCTCCATAGGTCTGTCATGCCCCTAATCGTTGGAGGCAAAGTGGTACAACTTCCGTGCGCCATGCGCATTCCTCTACCATGGACTATCACTGTTACGCGTGTTAACATGACACAGACTATCGTCGTTCCACCATTGCACACTTGCGCGACCTTTACTTACGAATATGATGGACTTCCTCTCTCATATTTGAAGATCCAGGTCTTCCAGATAAGGGGGTACGCTTGAGTAAACATCCAAAGATATCTGGGATGAGAGAATGAGGTCAGCGAAGTAGTGTTTCTGCTTTCTTCGGCTTGATCCAAGCCTCTGGTTCGTCCTTCGACCTCGACTCGCTCCCTCGAAAGTACTCAAAGTGAACGGATTCCTTGTGAAAATCATATTCACGTACAATTCTAGCGAGCCGCTTCATCGATATTGCAGGAGAGTCGCCCGAATTGGCGGTATCGACGGTTGAGCAGGTTGTTACCACCACCAACAAGGCTCCACAGTAACCAATATTATTACCAGTCTATGTAGGCATGTAGCCACCACAAAATTCTCCTCGCCTTGGCTACGTTCGACTTTCAACCCTCCACGACGGCTGGGAGTAAATATTCCGGGGGTAAATAAGTCAGGAATAGGTCGGGAATTTATCATGACCACTAGTGGATATACATACAATATCCCATGATTCCTCCACTACTATTATATGTGAAATACTCGGACTGTGTGAGAACTATTCCATATATAGCTACTCCACTATATAATAGTACAATAATACAGGCATTTCAGCAAGCCATTCCTTAGCTATTCAATAACTAATCCATGAATATTATGCTCTTTCTTTGCATCCTATTGTTGAGCTTTTCATTTCTAATTCCGGATCTCCGTCCCACCCTTGTCATGTAAAGCTCCTGCCTGATCCTTTACAACATCCAGCACATCTTCCACAGCTATTCACATATTATACAATAGAATCCACCAGATTCAAGCAGACGCGGAGCAGAAGCGCAGGAATGCGTACGCAGATACTCAAGAAGGTGTAAACGGAGGTCCATGGGCCTCTTCAAAGGGGGTTGCGGGCGATGAACGTAAATTTTACTTTCAACCCTCAATCACTTTCGCTACTTCTTGTGTATATTATTACGCCAGTCCAAGCACTACCATTAAATTTCCCGTCATAACATCTCATAGGCTTGCTGCTAGTCGAGGTACCAGTCTCCCTGGGTCCTGTTATCAAGGTTCCGTCAGCTCAATGTGTGGGCTGACTATTTTAGAGCGCTAAATAGAACTGCTCACCTAAGTATAATTAACTAAGTGCTCGTGGGGATTACAAGGCCGCAGTCGAACTCTCGAAATTCGGATCACGCGCCTGACACTGCATCCGACCTCCCCATAATTCACACCTACCAGCCGCTATCAAGAGAAATCAGGGGGAAGAGACAGAGGGTTTGCGAATCCCGTCGCAGTGGCTCTCCCCAAGCACTTTAAACACAATGCACCGGGGCGTTCTTGGGATGGCACAAGGAATTCAGCGCTACATCAGGGGGAAAGGATCATAGAGGAGGATAAATGTCGTGATACCTTCACCATCCATAGGGTGATCCATGGTAGAGACCAGCATCGCGGTCGCACGGCTGAAAATAGCTGCGAGAAAGGGTGTGCATAGGGAGAAACCCCCTAAGCAACCGGTACCTCTTCCACCTTCAACACCCAATCTCCCCAGGGTAAACACCGCGAGGATAACCAGGAAACAACGCGCGGTGACGCAGAGCACTACAGCACCTCCGCCGCCCCTTCCGAAGAAACAAAGGCATGTGTGCGATTGATGTTGCCGTATTACCGAACTCGGTCCCCTCCTGTAGTCAGTGCTGAGCGTGAAGGGACTATAACCAGCAGGACTTGTTGGGCAGTAGCACCATATCTCGATCTCCTACGAACATCATGAGGCTAATTCTCTTAAGATGATCTGTAGTCGTTCGGGTATTCTTGAAATTCTCTATCATACACAAAGTCCCATCCGTCGTCCATGGACATATATGCAGCGGTGGCCACTTCAGGTTATCTCGTGTCCAAAATTACGTTCTGGCAATGGCCAACAGCCAAGGCCGGTAAAGTAGAGTCTCATGGTGGGTTATCCATGACAACGGCGTGAGGCCATGCTTCAATATTTGAAACGGCATTGGCGCAATCGACGAAGTGGGGGATCTGGAGCAGAAGGGCTCACCAAAGTCCAAAAGTCCAAACCACCTGGCTTTGTACCCTGGCTTCGGGGGCCCTGAAACGTTCGATGTGCTGCTCGTGTTCGTGTTCGTGCTCGTGCTCGTGTGTAAAATTAGCTCGTTCTTTAAGCCTCAGATAGTCTTAGTGTCGCACAAATTCCTCGTACTCCGTCACTATATTGAAAGACGGTGAATACAAATTATGTGTGGTCAAAAGACTTATGGGAGGGTAGAGTTAGAACGATGAAACGACAAACAACGGAGACCGAGACACTATATAGCCGATGGCCTGATTATGTAATATGGAAGACAGCCGAGCCCTTACATCGTGCTCGTGCTTGTGCTCGTGCTTGTGCTCGTGCTTGTGCTCGTGCTTGTGCTCGTGCTCGTGCTCGTGCTCGTCCACGAAACGACACATCTCTTTGCTCACCATCAAGTCGATACCATGCAAGGCGGCGTGTGGGTGTGCCTGTCCGCATCCGGGTAGTTCCGCTGTGGGCCGCCGCGCCTCGATCGTGGCGTTCGTGGCGTTCGTGGCGGAGAGTTAGTTGGACCGTGCACCAATGAATGAGACTGAGGTGTGGCCGGCGCAGGATGGTGCAATGGTGAATACGACCACACGACCAGGATGAACTGCAGGCTTTTCAACGTTGCGACATAAAGCATAAGCGCCGAAGGTTGTCATCTACCATGTCGCTTCTCACTAAGAAATTGAAACAAGGTAGCCCACGTGTCTCATCCTAGTCAGTCATATGTACTAATCTCCTCTTATAGAGCAAGACTCCCCGCTCCCTGCGGGTCCACAAGGCAAGTCCGTTCCCTCGTCACTACCTATCAATATTTCTCATACATCTGTCTTATCCAGACGAACCGAAGACCTTCAAGACTGCCTGGGAATACTACAATGAAGGCACGTTAGCTATTATACGGTCACATCATTGTACATCATCTAATATGAGAACCCAGGAATGGCGATCATCGACCGCGAGCGCGAGAAAGAATGGCTTGAACAAATGGACACCATACTCATTTTCGTAGGTCTTACCTCCCTTGGGATCCAGCCTGAGTTGATGAGTTGTCAGGCCGCATTGTTTGCGGGTTTCTTGAGCTCTTTCCTGATTGAACTCCTCGGTCGTCTCGAGCCGGACCCTATGGATGTCATACAGGACGTCCTCATTTACCAAACGCAAATGATGCGTAATTCGAGCCTTGGGCCATATGTCGCGCCCGACTTCTCCCCTCCAGAACATATCGTCGTCGTCAATGCTCTCTTCTATGCCAGTCTCGGAGTGATGATCCTGGCCGCATTCATCGCCATGCTCATCAAAAGCTGGGTCCGCGAATTCGACCGCGGCTTACAAGCGATGTCTCTCCCAGAACAACGAGCGAAGACGCGTGAATTCCGGTACCTCGGGATGGAGCGCTGGAAGCTTCCAGAGATGGTCGGGGTACTACCATTTCTCATCCAGATATCCCTTCTTCTATTTTCTATCGGTCTTGCCTTGTTTCTTTTTCACATCAGCAAACCCTCGTTTGGTGTGACGACAGCGATCCTTGGGATTGGGATCTGCTATTACACCACGACGACATCCATATCTGTGTTTGTTACCTCCTCACCGTTCCGTTCTCCTCTTTCGCGCACCTTGGCCACGGTGTACCAGCGTGTGCATGCTCATTTCTGCCCATATAATTATGAGTTCGCGAGCTCAGATATGGATATTACGCCAGCAACAGCGCTCGGTCGTGTCCGCCGGACTATCCAGATTATCCTTCGTAAATCGCGCCCCTATCCAGAGAACAATTTTACAACCCCAATTGCAGAAACACAAATGGATGAAGTACAGCCTTCTACGGTAGCATCGGCCTTGAAGAGAATTCATGACAGTGCCCCGGATTCTCAACATAGCGAAGCACTGCAGTCGTCTGTATGGCAGGTTGCGGGTAGCGCGACACTCAGCACTCCACCATTATTCGACCTGCCTCTGTGGGCTCTTCGGGAAGGGGAGAGTAAAGAGTACTACTCACATTGCCCTCCAGCCACGCTGGTCGCAATGGTAGCAGTTTCGTTGCGTGGACCTCACAAATGGATTGCGGGGTGTTTCACCATCGGCCAAGTTCGAGGCCTCATTCGGGGCATGGAAATTTCCAATATTCCCTGGACTCAAGTTGTGGTTGCTGCTTCTGAATACATTGACTGCACAAATCACAGCGATGACATTATGCATTTGAGACAAATGGAGTCCAACCTCACAAATGTGATACGAAGCGATGAACTGCCAATGCAAGAATCGTTATGGCTTTTAAGGACGCTGTCAGAGCTCCGTAGCAAGAGCAAGCCACCAGAAAGGGAGCCATTCTTGATTGGGATATGTCTAGCGATCCTTTCGAACCATCTCGACCCTCACGATACATTACTTGACACTGTGGTCACACTCGCCGCCGTGTCATGTTCAACAGAATATGTCAATCGGCTACACATTCTCACCAGCAGTCGTGAATACCCATGGTTGCTTCGGAATCTTCGAAACCCTGCTCTATTTGCCAATTGGTTTGAAGACATCCCTTCCGACTATCACAAGCAGTTCATCTCCCTGCTCTTCGTGGTCATCTATCTCCTCATATGGCAAGATTCATATCCCTTAGCAGTTCGGTATTTCACTGTCATCACAGCAAAGGGTAATTTGCCCCTCTATACCTCTGCCCTCACTGCCGCTGCCCCCTATATGGAAGATTATTCACTCTCCGCTATTATCAGGATGCTCGTGGCGCCTCAAACACAAGATCTGATACCAATAATGCGTTGTGCCATGGACTATAAAGAACGCTTTTTTCAGGAAGGACTGCTCAAAAACTATGATGTTCGGCTTGGAGCTAGTGAGACCCCGGATCCAAACTTCTTAGCCATCGTGTTCATGCTTTCCAAACACATAACTTCAGACACAATAGAGGCATTGAAGGACGTGAATCTGGAATTGAAAAATCCCTGGTTGAGGCTGGCTGCAAGAGTGGTTGCCCGACAGGACATTCCTGATGGACCAGGTCTGCTAGTGGGGTCATTTCATGAACATCGAGTCCAAAATATGATTGCAGCTCTGTCCCTTCTGCGGTATACCCAGGGAACGGTCTCCCAGTACACAGAGCTCGTCCTCCTGGGGTCATTCCTTGAATCTCGAGAGTTCAGCATCTCCTCTGTAGCTCTGGAGTACTACATGAAGACCGCGATGTCCTATCCTGGTTCCCCAGCACCGTCTTATTCCCTCTCTGTGGCTGTATCTGCCACGTTCAACTTCATATTGCCGGACCATCTACTGGGGATGGGATGGGAACTACTAGTTATATTTTTGGATGGGTTCGAAACGCTCTCAGTCGAATGGAGACAATCCTTCGCTGAGGGCTTCTTCACCTTGTCGCGCCAACCGCTGCTAAGACCCCGGGGGGACACGGAGTCTATGACACGAGAGAGTGAGCTTTGGCAGATTCCCACTTGGAAATACTTCCACGAAGAGGAACAAGAACCAGAGCGGACAGATTCAGAGTTCAGCGGGTTGGATTGGATGGTGATGGCTTGGTCACTCCATTTATCACAGCAGTCTGGGAGAAAGAAAGAGGGATCAGGACAGGGAAATGCAAAATTGCTGAATTTGGGTGGACCAACAGTTAATGAGGAATTTGTGCTCCGGGCACTTTGCAAGCTCCTCGATGCAGCTCCGCCCTACCAACTCATTCCAATTATCCCTAAGCTTTGCGAGTTTGTCCAGTGGTTTGATGATACCGAGCTCCCTGAATACCGTGGTATTATCTCCACGCAGATAAAGGAAGCGATCCTGCATGAGGAGTTCCAGAAGGTCCATTGCTTCCACAAGTTCCTTGTATGTGGTATATCTAGGCACTCTTTGGACCTTTTGTAGATTTGGGTACTATGAACTTTGTTTGTGGTCTTAATTCTGACATGAATAGCAATCCCGAATCACAATCAATGGACAACAATCCTGCCATATTTAAATTATTGACTGATTGAACATTGGGATTGTGGTTCTGTGGCAAGGGCAAGGCAATATTGATCTGGTTGGCAGAGAAGTGACACTTACTCCATGACAAATACTATTACCCTTCTGAAATAATTTTATTTGTAGCCAGACTTTGGAGGAGACAGTGGCTCAGTTGAAAGCATGTTGGCAGGCTTAAACTAGAGAATGGTATTGTATGTTCATGTTAAGTTGTGACTTAGCGGGCAGGTATTCTCGACAGTTTCACTGGCAAGCTGCAGGAACCACCTTGAAGGAATAGGAGCAAGGCAGGAGAGGGAAAGACGAAAAGGAACGTGATATAACTCTGTCGATAATCCGACTGGACTCTCTAGCAACATGTACATAGGTCTTATATACTAGGAGAGCACTGCGAGCGGATGAACAGTCCGTACACAATAATGAGTCGGAGATCGAATGAGCCTGAATGAAGAATGGAGGGGAAAACTATCAAAGTCCTGAAACTAACTATGATGGGAACCGAGACAGTCAAACCGCTAACCGTCAGTGAAATTGGGGGAACGTGATTTTGCCTAAGTAAGGAAAATGGGGAACGTCGCTGACGGGAATGGGGGTCGGGGCTCGTGGTCTAGATCTTCGTGTCAAGGTTGCTTGATTGAAGGGTGGAGTGCGAGTTGAGAGGTGATGCGTTGTCGGTCGGTTCGTGTACGCGTTGGGAAAGCACTGGACGTGGGAGGCGGCAGTGGATACTCGATCGCCTATGTTTGCGATTTATCCGATGATGTAATCGTGGTCGTAACAGTATCCTCCCCTTACGCCCGAGCCCTCGAGGGAGCGAACTTGCTGGGCGCAAGGATTGTCGAATAAAAGGGGGGTGGTAGGCGAAGACGAATTACCACATACCATAACGTCCAATGAACGATAACAACCCTATGCCGTCGTTGCAAACCGATATTTCTGAGGAGGTCGTGTACAACTACGGCTCTTGCAATCTTGTCAAATTTTGCCATTGCAGTATCTTGGCACAGATTGAGATTGCATCTTGCTTTCGTAACGACGTGGAGCCTTTATTCCTGTTGTTGAGTCGATTCTTGTTGGGATCTATCAACCCGTACGTATTTGCCGAGATCTTGTGTTGGTCTTGAGGCTAATTGGTCGAGTAGCTACAGGGATAAGATCCCAGAAATAGTGATGGTGATATCGCTTGGGCGGATTCTCTGGATGATGGAGAAGTCTGGGGCCGAAATGAACGATCTACTCCCTGGAACGGTGGGTTCTCGTCACCGTACAGCCATGCGCTGTGCGCGCAACATCGCTCAATGGTGGATGGTGGAATTCCACAAACGCGTAAATAGGAACCCTTGGATCAGCTATCCGGGAGAAGTCGCAATGCCCAGGGGGCTGATGCCTATCGCTCTATGGCTCAGCATTCGTGAATACAGAGGGATATGGAGGGCCGGAGGCGGGGACGAGGACTTCGCAGATAGGGAGCAATTGGGATACCTCGGTGATAATCGAGTGGCGTCGGAGTATGACGTATTTTCGGTGTATGGGCTCAGCACGGCCGGAGGACATGTGCTATGTCCACCCTGGTATCATGACCGCTTCGTAGAGTGGGCCGAAGAGATCTCTAGGATGACGCACTTGCCGGACTTGACGAAACATTGTGTTCGCTGATTCGACGCAACTGGTGCGGCACATATGGATGTCCGTATCCGTACGTTACCGAAAGAATTATTGCTCCGTCGGCCGACTTTCCGGATCGACAAGTCATGAAGGAGAGCCCCACTCTGAGGCATATCTATGAGCGAGCTTTGTACCCAATGTGGGGGGCGTTCTTGAGAGACGAGAACACAGGCCAGGTGGAGGAGGAGGAGGAGAGAGAGCCTGATGACAATGATTATAGTCCCATTTCCATCAAAGGGTAATGAGCTTTGCTAGTCTCCGATTCGATAATATACGTAGCTAATAGTACTGCTTTTCCCAATCCTTCGCTAACTTCTCCAGTCCCGGCTTGTCAGGGAATTGAGCATGGTAAGCTTCTGTGATTGGCTTGCCGGCGGCATCGTCGAAGGCATCGGCGAGAATCCAGTCTGATGAATTGTTGGAGATCGGATAGCTGACCCATTTGACATGATACGTGAGCTGGCAGCGACGACGGGTGCGATTGTATTTGGAATCGATGATCCGTTCGATCAGGTACTCGGGTGTGCCGTCGACAATGATAGGTGGTGGCGGTGGCTGTTCGCGGTCATCGAAGGTATTCGGGAACTCTGGTTCTAATTGAGAAACGTGAAAAACGGGGTGAATACGAATGGTGGAAGGGAGTTGAAGAGTAAAGGACACAGGAGATGGTTGGGAGACGATCAGGTAAGGGCCTAGCTTCCATTCGGCTAGCTTCTTGGTGGTTCGGTTGGTGCGAATGTGATCCATGCGTACGAATACTCGGTCGCCGACGTGGAATGGCAGAGGCTGAGTGCGTTCGCGATTGGTGGTCTGGATCATTGCGTCTTGAGCATCTTTCATTTGCTCGCGGAGGAAGCTGTGAATTTCGTCAAAGTTGATAGTGAAATGTCAGGCCCGAAGGTCGGTAACTTCAGCTTCCGGGGAAATGGCGATTGAGGGATCGTAACCGCGAGTGGCGAAGAAGGGGGAAACGCCCGTTGTTGCATGTGGAGCGTTGTTGTAAGCGAATTCTGCGAGTGGTAACAACTTAGACCAATTGTTTTGCTGATAGTTGCAGTAGATCCGCAGGTATTGCTCTAACGTGCTGTTGACGCATTCGACTTGTCCGTTGGCGGCGGGGTGATGACCCGAGGTGAAATGTAAACGCATGCGAAGGAGGGAGCCGAGGGAACGGAAGAAATGAGAGGTGAACTCGGATCCGCGATCCGATGACACATGTAGAGGGATTCCATGCTTTGCGAAGACGTGCGTTACGAAGGCATCTGCAACGTCTATAGCAGTAGCGTTATCCGTAGTCGGAATGAATACACTTTCCTTGGTTAGACGATCGATAACCACAAGGATAGCCGTAAATCCGTTGGAGAGGGGTAACTGCTCGATGAAATCCATACTGATAGAGTGCCAAGGGCGATCGGGTATCGGAAGCGGTTGCAGTAGGCCGTATGGGCGATGTCGGTTGGGCTTGTTTCGAGCGCAGAGAACGCATTGCGCGACGAAGGTTTTGCAATCGGTGCGAATGCTGGGCCACGTAAAGTCCCTACGAAGGAGTGAGAGGGTCTTGTTGAAGCCGAAGTGGCCTGCGGTGATATGGTCGTGCTTCGATTGCAGGATGCGCGTGCGCAGGTTGCCTCTGGTTGGTCTATAGTCGGGGACGTATACGCGAGCGTCCAGGAGTAGTAGACCTGTTGAGGAGAGTGAGAAACGGGAAGAAGGGAGCCCTTCATGAAGGCGGTCGAGCTCCCGCTTGGCCAGGGGGTCAGATTGAAGGCCAGCCTTGATGTCTTCCATGAGTGCAGCGGCGTCGAGGATGGGAATAGGGATATCGGAAATGGAAGCGGCATCTTTTGAAACCTCTTGTAGGCGCATCGCGTGAAGTGAGGATGCCAGCTGTTCTTGCGAAAATACAGGGCGCAAATTTTGAGGGTTTGCGAGTGTGTAGTCCCTATCCTCCCCTTTAAGGTAGTAATCAATGCGGTGTGTGAGGGAATCGGGTTTTTCACCTAATTTCCCAGGCCGAAACTGTACTACCATATTAAATGCCAACAGGTACTCTGACCACCTTGCTTGACGACGAGAGAGGGTCTTCATGGTAGCGAAATACTCAAGGTTCTTATGGTCGGTCACAACGTCGATGGTGTGAACAGGAGATTCGAGGTAGTGCCGCCAGGTCTTGAAGGCCGCGAAGATCGCAAGTACTGTAAGCCCAACAATTACAACAACGCGTGACATCACACTCAGCTCCGTGGTTGCTTCTGAACTGAAACATCACGCCACACAGCATTTTTGGCGGTTTCTTATGATGAAATTGTGATTTTCGGCTCGAAACTAGAGAATGAGCAGAATAGAATGCATTTCTATATTCTACAGTACAAGAAGAGATCAATCTAGCTCTGAATCCGAGTCCAAGCATATAATCGAGTGAGCAGGTTCAGTGTCCCAACTCTCGTCAACAGTCGGTGTGATGGGATTGACCTCACCATCAACAAGAGTGTCAGCAGTGCTGTCTAAAGCCTGACCAAGCTCGTTGCAGTTGAGAGCTGTATCATCGTCAAAATCTTGAAAGTCGTGAAGCTCCATCTCCTCTGGTTGCATTTCGATGCCCTGCTCATGTCCATTGACATACATCCATTCATCGTCAGCAGACAATTCTCGAATGATATCCTTCATCCATGTGCTTGTGAGGAACTCATAAGAGAGATTCCAATCACCCGCTGAAATGGTACTCCAAGCCTTGCAGATGGTGTCAGCAGTGATAGAGGCAGAGAGTGATATACATACCTTCTTGATCAGGTCAGTTCTTGAAGCAAGCCTCTGAGATGCGGCTCCAATCCACTCCACTGAGAGTTCCCGAAGCGTTGGCAAATCAGTGGGGAAGGTGACAACAGGCTCTCCACAGTCAAGAGACTCCAATACAGCATGAGACATCCATTCAACAGTGGCACAGTTGATGTCATGCTTGAGACTGCGATTCAGCAGTTGATCATTTGGTTGGAGTTTTCCGGTGCCTCAAAGAAGGACTGAATGAGCCAAGACCCAAAGTATGATGATAGCACTTACAGTTTGCAGGCACAAAATGAATCCGGACAAGTTCCCTGTAGTTGGACTTCATCCAATCAAGGAACTCTCGACTCCGATGGACTGCCCAGCAATCAATCAGCAGGATTGCTCGGACACTGCAATCAAGACCAAGACGCTTCTTCGTTGCACTAATGTATGGAACAAGAATATCTTGGACCCACTATGACCTCCAGTTCAGCAGAATGTCAGGCATACGGAAATAGTACTCACTGCCTTCATCATTTGCTGGTTGGACCAGTGCTTATCCCCACCACTGACGAAGTATTTGATGAATTGAGAATACTTGAGACATTTCTCGTGAGGCGGGAGTGAACGCACAGTTTTACCTGGGACAATAACTTGGCTGGGGAGAATACTTCCTGATGAAGTCGATGCCATCATAAGTGTTACCTGACGCTTTTCCTCCTTCCCTAGAACCTGAACCTGTTTGTCACCGCAGGGGTTCCATGTGTGACCTGGCAATGGGAACAGGTGGATGCCAGTCTGGTCAGCATTGATGACGAGTTCAGGTGGTGTGCGATGGGTATGGATAGATCGAGCAATTCGAATGGCCATGTTCCGACCCAGCTCCGACCAGTTCTTGGGGGTGGACTTGGCACTTTGTGTGGCGACTCGATATGAATAATGCATGGAGTGCATAAAGTTGTGAACAGAGCTGCGTGGAAGCTGGTGCTTCTTGCCGTCAAGCAGGTGTGGACAGGCTTGTTGGATGACACCAAGCATAATCGCACGAACAACTGGAGCACTGATAGGAACACCATTTTGACGCAATGTCCGAATCTGGATTTCGATTCTGTTGATAACTTCAGGGTGCTTCGCCTTGGGAAATATGATAGTCAGTGTTCCCAGCTGAGAGAGAAGTATTTGAATACTTACAAGCATATGTGGGTGCCCGAGAGGCTGCAGAATAACTCGACGACTGTTCTCCAACTCCACAGCTTTCATCGTTCGTGCACTCCATGCCTTCTGCTCTGTGCGATCGAACATTCTCCATACAGTGCTTCGGGATAGACCCTTGAAGCGAGCAGCACCGGCAGTAGTGGCCGTGAGGTGCTGAACAATCGCACCAGGAGACCAATCCTTCCGGATTGCGGCTGCAGCAATGTCAGGCCAGAGGTCGGGGCCGAACCAGTACTTTGCAGGTGCCCGGCGGCATTTGGGTGCAGTTCCAGATGCAATCTGCCTCTTCGTTGCACATGTAAGTGGTAGGTCCATGATGTTGGCTGATCGGAGAGGGAGTGCAGACACTGAGATGGGCAGCTTGCGAGCCCTCTGCTAGCAGCATGCTCAGTGGTGATAAAAAGCAATGAAAGCGAGACCTACCTGTTTCCCAGATGACTTGTTTGCTGCTTTGAGGCGTGCACGGTACTCACAAGATTGTTGTGCACCACTTTTGAGTCGTTTCTCAATCAATTTTTCAGCACGACATGCAGCAGAGACTGCAATGAAAGCCTGTTTCATTTTGAAGTCGTTACAGAGCCAAGCTGTCCTTCGCTCATTATTTTGTGTGATTTGCTCGGGAGTTGCAACAGCAAAGTATGCATTGAGGGTGGTTTGCTGGGGCATTGGATGATAGGAGGGGTGAGCAAGTGTCATATCACGGGTTTCCAGCAGGTTTTATGGAAATTGGCCTGGTGCAATGTGGTCAAGTTCGAAACGAGGGTTGGCAGAATAGAATGGAAAATGGCACTAGTTGCCTTTTCTAGTTCTGACAACTTGTTGTAGACCCCCTCAATTTGGATTTTCGCACCTCTGTTTCACCGTGACACATCTCAACACCCCTGGTTGCAGTTCCTTACGGGTTGACTGTAACGTCACACCACCCCCTCGGTTGTTGTAATTGTTGGGCTTACAGTAGTTCCTTGTTGTGGGTATCGTAGTTCAATTCTGCTGCATGGAGAGTGCGGCTGAAGAATGCGACGGGATGAACGTTGCTGTCTGCGGCCCGCAGGGAGAGAATTCTGGTGATCGCATAGTCAGAAGCGTCAGTTTCTACAACGGGGGACAACGCAGGGTCGAAATGGTGAAGAACGGGAGCACACGTGAAGGCCCTCTTGAGGAGCGTGAAGGCTTCTTGACAAGCGGGCGACCAGTTCCATCGTGCAGTCTTGCATGTGAGTCAAGTAAGGGGAACTGACATATCTGAGTAGTTGGCAATAAATCGGCAGTAAAAGTTAGCGAACCCAAGGAAGGATTGTACCTCCTTGACCTTTTGAGGGGTCGGCCAGTCCTTGATAACTTGGACCTTCGATTCGTCCATCTGAATGCCGTCCGGGCTTATTACGAACCCTAGGAAGTTGGTGGTGTCGACGTTGAACTCGCATTTCTCGAGTTTGGCGAACAGGCTATTGGCGCGAAGTCGGCAGAGGATCTCGCGCACATGTTTGAGGTGCTCGTCTGGGTTCTCGGAGTAGATTAGGATGTCGTCTAGGTAGACTACTACGCACACGTCCAATAGATCCTTGAAGACGTCGTTCATGAATCGCTGGAAAGATGCTGGTGCGTTTGTAAGACTGTAGTGCATGACCTGAAACTCGTAAGAACCATAACGAGTACGAAAAGCTGTCTTCCATTCGTCTCCTTCGGCGATGTGGACGAGGTTGTAGGCTCCTCGCAAATCAATTTTCGTGAAGACGTTTGCAGTGCATAAGCAGTCGAGGAGGTCGGGGATTAATGGTAGGGGGTAGCAGTCCTTCCTTTGCTCTTGCTAAATACATCCAGGTAATCGTGATACTCGGTAGGAACGTTGGGGCGGAGCATTTTGATTTTGATTTCGGAGGGATCGGCGTTGGAAGATGAGGCAGCGCGAGTGGGAAGAGATTTGATGAGTCCAGAACAAAGGATCGAGGAATTATGAGAGGAAGGAAGGCAAGTAAGAAGGCGAACCGCAGGTTCGGTGATGAAAGAAATGGGGATCCGTGCAGCGGCGGCCCGCAATGAGACTGATGGGGCTGGTTGGGGATTGGATGAAATATCTGAGGACTCTGCTAAGTTAGATAGTGGAGTGGGAATGCTCAGGTCAAGAGATGCGCACCTAGAAGTCGAGTGCGAAACATCGACGGGAGGAGAGTCGTTGGTTGGCGATCGGAATGTTATCGTGTGCGACATCCAGTCAATCGACGGATTGTGTCGGAGTAGCCATGAATATCCTAGTATGGCAACGGCAGAACAGTCCAGTGGAGTCAAGAGAAATTGGACGGAGTGTTGAGTACCGCAGGGGAATTCGATGTTGAGTGTGGTATATTGGTGAATTAGGCCTTGAGAGGCAGTGGAGCCGTCGAAAAGAGTGAGTCAAAGTGGTTTTTGAAGATTTTGCAGAGCGAAACCATTATCGATAGCGAAATGAGTGTCCATGAAATTATCGGAAGTGCCAGAATCGACGAGAGCTTGGATGTTTTTGGTGTTTTGGAGTTTGAATTCGATAAATAGAGCAGAATGAGCGGAAAAGGAAAGGGCATTGAGACGTACTTCCTCGAGGAGAGCCCAGTCAAACGAGGAGGACACGCTATTACTATCCGGCGTGTCTGTGGGTGAGGCCCCTAGTTTGGGAGCTCCGTAGACTCGTCTTCGGAAATGGAACCCTCGGTGTCGGGCTCTTCGACGAGTTCCTCGAGGTGCGCAGATCGTCCACATGTCTTATCCTTGTTGGAAGGGCACTTGTCCGCGAAATGGTTCTTGGAACCACAGATCATGCAAAGGTCGTTCTTGCATCGACGTTCTTTCTCTTCTGGGAGCAGCTTACCGTCCGGACCCAGGATACTGGAGAGGTCGGTTCTCTTGGGCTTGGACGGCGAAGCGGAAGATGAGGCGGAGGGCGTTGAAGCTCTAGAGGTAGGCTTAGACTGAACGGTGTTGGATCGGTAGGATTGGGAAGTGGAGGCGGTAGCATTACCGCTGGTCGATTTCGCGCCAGACGACTTGGAGGAGCTACCTCCGTTAGAGGGGGCGCTGGATCGATCTTCGTCTCTTCGTTCCCAGTAGCGTAAATCGAGTTCTTGAGCCCTGAGGCGTAAGCCGTCGAGGTTGGTAGGGCGACCGGCGAATACAAGGCCGTCCTTGATACGCGGCGCGAGGCCCTTGTAGTACTTGGCGTAGAGAGCGTGGTTGTTAAAGCTGGTGAGCGCAGCGTACTCATTGAATTCGACATTGTACTTAGCGATGTGGTGATTATCCTTCATGGAAAGATTGTCCAGCTTGAGCGTGGCGGAGGCGATGGGATTGGGTTCACCAAAGGTCGATTTCAGCTCTTCTTCGAACGCATTCCATATGTATGCATGTAGTGGGAGGTCGATTTCGTCGAGGGAGAGAATAGGTTCGAAGCACTGCGAGCAGATGAACAGTCCGTACACAATAATGAGTCAGAGATCGAATGAGCCTGAATGAAGAATGGAGGGGAAAACTATCAAAGTCCTGAAACTAACTACGATGGGAACCGAGACAGTCAAACCGCTAACCGTCGGTGAAATTGGGGGAACGTGATTTTGCCTAAGTAAGGAAAATGGGGAACGTCGCTGACGGGAATGGGGGTCGGGGCTCGTGGTCTAGATCTTCGTGTCAAGGTTGCTTGATTGAAGGGTGGAGTGCGAGTTGAGAGGTGATGCGTTGTCGGTCAGTTCGTGTACGCATTGGGAAAGCACTGGACATGGGAGGCGGCAGTGGATACTCAATCGCCTATCGTTTGCGATTTATCCGATGATGTAATCGTGGTCGTAACAGTTCACGTTCATGTTGTCTGTCAGTGAACCACGCACTGAGGGGTTCACCCTTGACCATGAACAAACAATCAGTAACTATATGCCACATTAATTCTAATTGAAGTTGAGCAAAGCACATACAGTGGTGTACCACCCACCGGGCAGCTTCTTGCAGCTTGCTGAGAGGAGATAGAAGTGCGAGCAGGTACATATATAATGTAGTTTAGTATCAAATAAAGGTGTTTTGATCCCTTAGAATTATGCCTGCGACACGCGATCATGTAGATCAAGGCCTGGCCTAATTCTACTATGTACCACCCAGCGAGCCACGCATGCCTGGCACCACAAAAGTCATCAATTCAGGATCTACAGTATGTTCCTTTTCATTACTAATCACTCTCATCATGCACTGACCATGCTGAAGATGCAGTCCTGCTCAATTCCATAATCTGTGACCATTTGTCAGAGTAAATTGAACAGTAATATCACTTTTTAAGGCACCTCCTCGTACAGTAGTTAAGTTGTGGACCAGTAGCATCAAAACTTATCATGATGGCAATGTAGGAAGCGACCCAGCCAGTGGATGCCAACTGTAGCTGTTGGGTTGCCAGATACTCCTCCATAGCCTTTTTTATGGCTGATTCATGTTCTTCAAGGTTGTTTTGTTTCTTCACAGCTTCCGGGATTTGGCCTGGCATTGTCAACAATGCCTGGGGCAGCTGCTGCTCATAAACCTAGCTGTTTCCTTGTTTTCTGGGCTCACCACTCAACAGGAAGGCTGCAAAATGAATACATGGGTTCCTTAATGATATTTCGTATTTCTGACAGAGCAAGGTAGGTTCCCATGTGGATACTAGCCCAGAAATGCGACCTAAGCTCTCAAATCTAACTATTTCTGTGTCCAATGGACATTGCAGATGATCCAGGCAAAGCACCAACCCAGCATATATTTCAGAAATCGTTTTAGGTTTAATTACATAAAATAGCGAGGTTTTTGGCTCATCAACTACCTCCTGTCGTCCGTGGCTTGCTAGATGGTACCGTCCGGTGGGTGGTACACCACTGTACAAGATAGTTGGGCAATCAATCAATCCTTGAGTGTCTCTGCCACTTGGCTTCTGGATATTGATGAACAAGAAAAGGGGGGATCAAACTGTAAATATATGTGGGACAAACATCATGCAGAATATATACAGAAGAGAGACCAAACAAAGTATGTAATAGTGTGATAAGTCATAGCATGCCAACACGACCCCCTGACACATCACACAATCCCCTAAGTGGGATGGAAAAGATATGGTGAAGTCAGTGTGATGGAATCGGTAATTCTGATAATCTCTGACAGAGATTATTCGAACGGAAGCTGAAAGGAATAAAAGGGGGTCTTGAGGCTAGTCCGTTCGCTGACAGAAATAGGATCTCCTCTTGTCCACGCACACTGGCGGGAATATAATCTCCAACGGGAATGGAGGGGAATGGATATGACAGCTTATGGGCTTGTCAGACCTAATTCCCAAGCGACTGCCCAAAAGCACAACGGGCGCCCAATCTGTCTTGGCAACAAGCGCTCTGACTAGGTGTGACACCAAAGGGGCTAACCGAAGTGGGGGTTCGGTCTGGCTGGCTAGCCTGGCGGTGCTGTGGGTGGGAGTTAGCATGCGAGGGCAGGGAAATGAACCACTGGTCTTGAGGTCCGAAGTCCGATGGGCTGAGGGGCGAGCGAGCAGGTCGGGATTCTGATGCGAGCGAAGCAGGGCACACAATAATGAATGTCTATAATTGAGACGTCGAGTGAGGGACATTCCCCATCGAGTCTGAGTCTAAATACACGGTCTAAACTACACACATGCAGCTATGAGACTGCAGGAGGCAGTGAGGTGGAAGGCAGTGAGTAGGTGGAAAGAAGCAGAGGCGGGGGTGGTGTGGAAGTGGGAATTACACACGGGCAGTGAAGTGGAGGCTATGTGAGTGCGGTGGTACGGGAGTGGAAGTGAGGAGGGATTAGTGGAGTGTGTGGGGCAGAGGCGGGTCTACACTATCGGGGACGAGTCTAGTAGCATGCAGAGAATGATACAAACATAAGGAAACACAGGATACAATCGGGAAGCACCAGAAAGAGTCCGTAATATGAGACATGAGTCATGGGGAGCAGGAGAGGGGACGAGGGGATCGGAAGGGAAGCAGAAGGGGGAGTGGGATCGGAGGAGGGACATTGGAGTGACCGGAGGGAGCGGAGATTGTCAGAATAGGGAGGAAAAGAGGAGGAAGAAGGTGATATTATCACAGTCAGCAGCCAGTATTGAGGGAGGAGTGAATTGGTAGGTGCAAGTACCAGTGGTAACAGGCAACGAATGAAAGGTAATGTAGTCCCAGGGCAAACCAGGAGAAAAGTGTGAATAATGGACCAATAAAATCATGCCCAACACAATATGATCCCTGATGAACCATACAACCCCCTAAGTGTGAAAGCCAAGCACATGGGAATTGGAAAGCAAACAACCAGGCCTGTGGGGGGTTTTGATGACACAATAACAGGGTTCGGGGGGCAGTAGGGGCAGTAGATGAAGGCAATGAGAGGTGGTAGGGGTTGCAGGCGCAGGCACGAGTGCAGGTATGGTTTAGTAGCTGCCAGCAATGACCATCCAGGATAGGAATTGGTGCAAGTTGCCCAGCAGCTCACACACAGCAGATAAGGGCAGCAGGTCACATTGTATGGCAACAAGGACGAGGGGCCAGGCAGTGGTGAATGTTGAGGGGGCAGAGGCAGCAACAATCTGACCTATGGCTGAGGAAACCATAGCAGCAGCATGAGGGGTTAGCTCGCATCGGAGATCGGCATGAGTCACAGGCCAACAACAGTGGCTTGTGAGTGGTGGACCAAATGAGGTGCCAAGCAGCAACGAGAGTTGAAGGGGGTGAGGTGTGAACAGTCTGACCTATGGCTGAAGCAACCATACCAGCAGCACAAGGGGTTAGCTCGCATCAGAGATCAGTGAGTATTGCAGCAGTTCAGGCTTGGCAAAAAACCAGCAGCAAGTCATGGGGTGTGGTGACAGAGAACAAGGGCCAAGGGGGGGCGCAGGTCAGTCAGGTCAAGTGGGACGGCAGACAGAGCCACACAGGCACAACAGGTCAGGCAGTGGACAAGGGCCACATGGGCATAATGGGTTGGGTCGCATTGACAATGGAAGAAGGCACAGTAGGCCACAGCAACAAATAAATGGAGGGGGCACAGGTTGGTAATGTCATATAGTGACAATGGACGAGGGGCACACGGGTGCAGCAGGCTTGGCTGTATAGCGCCAGTGGATGAGGGGCACACAGGAGCAGCAGGTCAGGTCGCATCAACAACAGATGAGGGTGCAGCAGGCCTGCAGGGGGCCAGGTCGAATGGTGACAGCAGACGAGGGGCACATGGCGTCAGATTAAGGTCATTGCGAAGGTGGCTTGCTACAATAGCTCGAAAAGCGGGGAAGATTCCTGCCAGTTTGTAGATGAGAGTCGGCAGGATATTTCTGGGATCGCTCAAATTTGGGTCATCCCTCCAGCAGAAAAATGCTCCAAGAAGCTGCCTTCGATCATGAAGGTTTACACAGATCGAATGAGCTAGCGTTGTTTTTCCGATTCCGGGTGATCCAGTGTGATCCGGATGTTTTATACATAGCATGACGGCTGGGAGTAAATATTCCGGGGGTAAATAAGTTGGGAATAGGTCAGGAATTTATCATGACCACTTGTGGATATACATACAATATCCCATGATTCCTCCACTACTATTATATGTGAAATACTCGGACTGTATGAGAACTATTCCATAGCTACTCCACTATATAATAGTACAATAATACAGGCATTTCAGCAAGCTATTCCTTAGCTGTTCAATAGCTAATCTATGAATATTATGCTCTTTTTTTGTGTCCTATTGTTGAGCTTTTCATTTCTAATTCCAGTTCTCCATCCCACCTTGTGCGATGGATTCGGTAATTCCGATAATCTCCGACAGAGATTATACGAACGGAAGCCGAAAGGAAGAGGAAGGGGGACTTGAGGCTAGTCCGTTCGCCAACGGAAATAGGAGCTCCTCTCGTCTGTGCACACCGGCGGGAATAATATCTCCGGAGCGGGAGGGGGAATGGGTACGACGGCTTACGGGTTTGTCGGACCTAATCCCCAGGCAACTGCCCAAAAGCACAACGGGCGCCCAATCTGTCTCAGCGTAAACGCTCTGACTAGGTACGACACCGAAGGGGCTGACTGAAGCAGGGTTTCGGTCCGGCTGGCTAACCCTGCGGTGCTACGGGTGGGAGTTAGCTCACGAGGGCAGGGGAATGAACCACACGGTCTTGAAGTCCAAAGTCCGACGGTCAAGGGGCGAGCGAGCGAGGGCGTCGGGATTCTGATCGAGCGGGGCGGGGCACACAATAACAAACGTCTATAATCGAGACATCAAGTGAGGGACATTCCCCATTGAGTCCGAGCTTAAGTACAATGTGTAATTTACAAACATGCGGCTACTGGACTGCAGGAGGCAGTGAAGTGGAAAGCGGTGAGGTGGGTGGCATTGCATAGTGTAGGTGGAGAGAAGTGGAGGCAGGGGCGATGTGTAAGTGGAATCTACACAGAGGCAGTGAGGTGGAGGCTATGCGAACACGGTGGTACGGGAGTGGAAGCGAAGAGGAATTAGTGGAGCGCGCAGGGCGGAGGCGGGTCTACACTATAGGAATAAGTCCAGCAGCGTGCGGGAATGGTACAAACATTCGGAGACATAACATACGAGTGGTCATCACAGGGAAAGAGTCCATAATACGAAGCACGAGTCACGGGAAGCAGGGAAAGGGATCGGAGGGATTGGGGAGAGCGGAGATCGTCGGAATAAAGGGGAAATAGGAGGAAAAAGGTGATATTATCGCACCTTGTCATGTAAAGCTCCTGTCCGATCCTTTACAACATCCACAGCTATTCACATATTATACAACCCTTATTCCAGAAATTTCCCATTGTTATTCCATGTGTCTGCCACAACCTATATGGCATCTTATCTCGCAATGTCACAGGACAATTGATTGGCTATGCCACACCTATGCCACACCTATTCCGTGCCTTCCACACAAAGAAATACAAAGAATTAACCCACCAATCCCTTGCATATTCTGCACAGCCCCACTATTCCCCAACCTTTGGCACCCAAACAAACCACCTACCACCCCTCAACGCACCCTGGGCTTTCCATCTACACAGGATCTGGTTCAGGACAATACAGCGTCCATTCTGTGTGACAAGATGTAGTATTGATTGTCCTGAACTAGATCCTGTGTACTTGGAAAGCCCAGGTGTGTTGAGGGGGTGGTAGGTGGTTTGTTTGGGTGCCAAAGGTTGGGGAATAGTGGGG
>Ga0307515_10003587_pt1 | contig 32610 bp, 36 predicted proteins | sample 17_EM_MG_FD_194513 | JGI IMG/M metagenome (GOLD analysis project Ga0307515, IMG submission 194513) | Populus trichocarpa ectomycorrhiza microbial communities from riparian zone in the Pacific Northwest, United States - 17_EM | ecosystem: Host-associated > Plants > Roots > Unclassified | place... | reverse complement strand
GGAGAAGATCAAGAAGGACGAGGAGGGGATGGCTTCCAACTATGCCGCAGAGAAAGGGCGGATGGAAGCCAAGATGAAGGAGATGGAGCGGGAAGCGAAGAGGGAGAGGGAGCGAACCGAGGCTGAGTATAATCGGCAGATGACCAATCTCAATCGCCGTCTTGAGTCAGCAGCCAATGCGTCGAAGGCAGAACGAGAGAGGATGCAGTGGGAGATCAGACGGCTGCAGGATCGATTGGACGAGTCTGACGACGATGGTTGGTGTGTAATCATGTAAATCAGGCCGTTTGATCTGTAGTTACCAATTGCGTTTTTTGACCTTTTGTGTCTTGAATTCTAATGTACAACGTGCTCGAAAACTTTCACTCAGATTTAATCCTCCACTCCGTGTCAACTGGAGCTCTCACATCCCACTCACTAACCAAAACCACCTCCTCACCGGGAGAAATCGTCCCATACCAAATGAATTTCCCTCCATTCTTCCCGTTCTTAGTTTGCTCCTGGTCAATCCCCCACTTGACTTTAATCCCGTCCCTCCTCCCGAGATCCACCTCGACTCCGTCCTCAGCCGTGGCGAGTCCTTCTGGCCCTTTCAAGAATACCCTAATCCTCCAGTCTTCATTCGAAGCAACAGGAATACTGGATCTCTCGATGATATTGACGGGGTAGTCGCCCGTGTGTCGGTTACGGAGTGTGGTCGTGGACACGTACGTAGTTGTCGTGTATTGCTCGACGAACGACGATGGGGCTGACACCCCAGAAGTTTCTGTAAGAGCGTTTGAAACCTGGATCGATGTGTCCATCCCGAGAGTACACCGGAACGTGTCCCCAGTCCCAACACCAAATACCCCCGTTTTGGAGACATAAGAATCGTTTAGGAAGACGCTGAGAGTTCCAGGTAGCAGGTAATACTCGCTAGTATTCTTCACTGAGCACTATGCGCCGGGACGCGATAAGTTGGATGATAGACCGGAACTGGCAGCGACGTACCTGCAGATAAGCGAGGGGGGATTTTCGTGGAGTAGTGATGTGAGATATGACCGATTCCAGGGGGACAATGGCCACGAGAACTTTGTGAGATTCGTCGTCGCTCGGGATGGTGGTGAGTTCGTCAACGGTGTAGTTCAAAGCCATAAGACTCTTCGATATAGCCGCACCACCTTCTGACATTTCCTGGAGAATGGTGGTCGAAAAATCTTCAAAGAACTCTTCGTAATCTTCGTCGACGAACCCTGAGGAGGATGAATCCTCGACAGGGGCTGGGGGCTCCGCCGGCATTGTTGACTTCCTCGCTGTCTGCTTCGTACGCTTAGAGACTGCAGCTCTCATTTGCGGGGGCGGTGGGGGCCGCTTGGGCTTTGGCTCGATGACGAGGCCGTCGGATGCCGGGACGCCAGCGTTGAGGACGTCCGTCTCAGAAGTGCTGAGAATAAGTCTTGCGTCGTTCCAATCCTCCCCCGTGCTCTGCGAGAGTTTCACCCGATAGTGCAATGAGACAGACGTGGATGGCTTTCCATCTTGCGAATACGCATACAAGTCGTAGAGTGGACGCCATTCGGCGTCGTCCACACCTATGAGGGAAAGAGTCGATACAGTATCTCGGCGTGATTGGGCATAGGACTCACGATAAGTCAACCTCAATTCTGCGGGACCAGCTTCTTCAGCCACAATCGTTATAACCGCCCTGGCGTGTGTCTCTCCAGCCTTGGCATCCCTGAGTCTGTTGATTTTCCGGTCGAGGTCCGTAATCTTAGCGCCCAACTCCCGGACAGCGGCCGCATTGGATAAGGTCTTCTCGAATAGCGTATCGGAGAACGAGCTAGCGCTGTCAGGGGTGAGATCTGGAATATTAGCCATGTTCTTCCCGAACCCTTTCAAAATGGTGATCTCCGTCTCCAACACTTCTCTTTCATGCGAGAGTTCGCGAACTTGGGACAGCAGGATGCGGATGGGGTCCGATGTCTGGATTTCTGGATATCGATCGAGAGAACATGTTGCGACGAGCAGACAGGCGGTACCGAGTCCGGAGACGCGGAAAGATTCGGTATCGATCTCGCTGCTTAGGTTCTTAATATCTATCACGTTGTACCCCGCCTAAACGCACGAAGGTGACCTGGATATGGTGAGGTGGAGAGCGATATGGAGATCCTGGCGCACCTCGAGGACTAGATCAAGTTTACGGATGACTTGGGCTCCGAGTGGGCGGTAGACTGTTACAGTGTCGATTGGGAGGTTAGGCCCTTCGAAGGACCATTTTTTGGTCGCCTGGGATGCGACCATGGCGGAGGTCTAGGGAGATGTTCCTTGGAATACCTCCATTCACATTTCCAAGGTGCCGATCATGATACAAGCGCCCCGTGCTCATGCTGAGGCGAAGGCACAGAATGCGAAGACTCTTGCCATTGTAAGACCAATGTCCATCATGACGACAGAAATTATTACACTTCGCGTATGGAATGAAATACAATCCCATTTGTGCACATAGGAAACACTGTATATCAGTCGGGCCCCGTCCTGCGTTTACCTGCATATTCAGTCATTTACGGCAGACTGGGAACCGCGCAGGCCAGGACACTCCGTGTAAAAAAAAAAATAGGGTCAACATTGGGCAGAGAAAAACGAAACTGCGTCCGCAATCGACTAGTCATACACTGGATATCGTCATCAGGATTGAACTCTCGGAGGAGAGATGTAGGATATTTGATCTCACCATGTACAATACCTGGTAGGAGAGTCAGTATTCTGGAGAAACTAGAAGTAAAAGGAGGGTGGCGAACCATAAAATAGTGTCCACACTAGTAGGAACGAGAACAGATTCTCCTGCCCCGGGTTTACCAACTCCACCAAACCCCCTGGAACGTATTTCTTTGGCGAGCCTTTACACCGTATCCACAACAACGCGGAGGAAAGCAGCGTCGCGAAGAAAAACACGGCGAAACCTCTAAAGTTTTCCAACCCGAGTATTCCGGCGGATGCACCAGCGAAGCACGAAGCCAAAAATTTGGTGGCATAAATCCTCGACTGGTTGACCATGATGTGAGGTGGATAGTAAAGTTGTTGCTGTTGTTGTTGCTCGCTATCTGGCGCGTTTGGATCCATCGTCGTCGACGCCTTCTGTGTTGGCGTTAGGCGTTAGAGACGAGTGGATGAGTGTCAGGTGATGGTGGTGCGAATTGACGCTGATTTGTACGAGTCGCACGACCATGTCCAAGTCAAAGTCTTCCCCCCACTTCTCCGCCCCGAAAATGACCACCCCCCTCCCTGACGATTTGCCGGACAACACGCAGACCGTCAAGGTCGGTATCCTCGGAGCCACTGGCACAGTTGGCCAGCGATTCATCTCTTTGCTCGCCGACCATACTTGGTTCGTCATCCACGCCCTTGGAGCCTCCTCCAGATCGGCCGGGAAACTTTATCCCCAAGCGGTGAACTGGAAACAAACTTCGCCGATTCCTGTAGTGGCACGTACCCTCGTCGTGCAGGAATGTGTCCCAGAAAACTTTGCCGGTTGCGCTATCGTTTTCTCCGGATTGGACGCAGATGTTGCAGGAAACATTGGTGAGATAAACCTTTTGTATCTTATGAAATATCCAAAGACCTGACGGTCCGATAACCACGTTGGCTGCTCGATAATTTCCGGATTGTCATATTGTCGACTTCAGAGGCTGCTTTTAGGAATGCCGAGTTCGCAGTGTTCTCGAATGCAAAGAACTACCGCAAGGATCCTCAAGTTCCATTGATCGTCCCCCTCGTGAACACATCTCACTACTCGATAATCCCACAACAAAGGTCTCTCCACTCTCCCCCTCTCAAGAAAGGTTTCATCGTCACCAACGCCAACTGCTCGACCACCGGATTCGTTATCCCACTCGCTGCCCTCGAGAAATCTTTCGGTCCGATCGAGTCATGTATGATCACCACCATGCAAGCCATCTCTGGTTCCGGCTACCCCGGCATCTCCAGCTTGGACATCATCGACAACGTCGTACCGTATATCTCTGGAGAAGAGGAGAAGATGGAATGGGAAACTCTCAAAATCCTCGGCGGAATCGAAGAGACGGAAGAGGTCAACACTGACGGGACGGCCGCCAAGACTTTGTCTTTCGATATGCATCGGGCTCATCCTTTAAGGATCTCTGCCTCGTGTAATCGCGTTCCCGTCATTGACGGTCATACGGAGTGTGTTTCGGTCAGGTTTTCCAGGCGACCCCCACCAAGCCCTCAGCAGGTCCGGGAAGCTTTGGCTACCTTCACCCCCGAAGCGAGGTCCCTCGGTTGCCCGTCCGCTCCGCGACACACAATATTCGTTCACGAGGAGGCGGACCGACCGCAGCCAAGGTTGGATAGGGACTATCAACGCGGAGCAGGCGTATCCGTTGGCAGGGTTCGCCAATGCAGGGTTTTAGATGTCAAGTTCGTGGTCCTCGCGAACAACGTTTGCATCGGTGCGGCCACAAGCAGCATCATCAACGCCGAGTTTGCTCTGCTGAAAGGATTCGTATCCGTATGATTATTTTCTCTTGTTGTTTCCGTCCACGTTTTTCGCCCTTTGATTGCCTCCAAGGACTTGATATAAAGTTAACTACACGACCCAGGTTTAGGGTTGTTCCCCATTCCCTGGCTGTGTTCGGTAGAGAGGTAGAAGAAGATTTATAAGTCAAATATTGTTGTATAATCTACCGCATGTGCACATTCCAGATAATATCCCCTTTCTCGTGTGCCCATCTGGATCAACTGTGTGTTCAATCGTATCGGGGGTTCCTGCGGGGTGGGCTTCGAGATCTTGAGTCTCTAGACCTTCTCCTGCCTCCCCCACGGTCGCCGACTCCACCACGTCCACCACGTCGGGGAGGTGGAGAATCACGGTCCCTTCGAGGTGGTGGTACCCTCCGGTAATCATCGTCACGATCACGGTCCCTATCTCTTCCTCGTCCGAAACCTCCACCTCGTCCCCTACTACCAAATGGAGGTGAAGGGTTATTAGACTCTCCACGCCAATGACCGCCAGAGCCTCTCCCAGCAGGGCCACCCCATCCAGCGTCCCGATCCCTGTCCCTCCCAGGGCCTCCTCCGCTCTTCCATCCATTCGCCGGACCAGTCGTAGTTGGGTCGGCACCTCCAGAAGCACCCTTCACCGCAATATCTCCTGCGGGACCAACCGTCACAGTCGCGCTCTTTGGTAGTAACACGGCGATGCTCAAAAGGTCGCCAGGAACGAACTTCAAGTCTTCGAGTGTCTTCTGACCGTCTGAGCTTTCTTGTGGTTCCTCATCTTCCAGTAGTCGAGGAGCGATGCCGGAGGTGAAGGAGCCGGGATCCCCGAGGATATCACGAGAGTAGACGATACCGAGGTCTTTACTTGAATACGAGCCGACCGAACGCGAGTCGCGGTTTTGCCGAGAGGAAGAGTGAGCGTCGAAGTAGATTGAGCGGAAAGAGTAGCGAGCTAGCGGGTGGCGATATTCGGGTGTTTGGGGAGCGGTAGCGCGAAGGGTTGTCAGAATCTCTCGGAGAGTCGCGTCCTTCCTGTGGAAGCATGTGCATTGGGTTAGTTTCTCGTGTTGTGGTCGGGGGAAGCTACAATAAGGAGGGACGGTGAAAACCCGCACCAAGTGAATATGTGTTGTTCATCGGGACTTGGAAATGTCGCGTTTGGAGGGGAGTTGGGGGACGAGATCAACGTGCCGTCGTCGAATTGCGACAGACGATGAAACCCGCCGGCTTTGATGAAAGCCCGTATCAAGAACGGCGTTGTCTATAGACCCTTTCAGCTGACTGTAAATTGACCAGTTGGAGGGGTCACCACCTTCTCTCGGTCGATTGTTGTTGTCATCCTTGAGGGTAGCGGTGAAGAAGGGAGTGGTCGTGAGAATATTGCGAACCCCGCTGTACCTCCATACACCGTTGAATCCATTCCCGCCCTTTACACTCTAATCTGCGACCCGCGAGTCAACAATCTCCTAGGTCTTGCTGCACTTCTACCAGCCTTGAAACCCAAAGCCCTGGCCCAGGGCGTTCTCCGCGCGAACCATCTTTGCATTGGATTTATCCCCAGCCCGGGTGTTGCGGAGACTCATTCGGTCTGTAAAGCGAACCTCAGCGCATGGATGTGGCATGAAGGAGTCACAGGGCCCAATGATCTCGCGATGCACGCTGCCGCTTTGCGGGGTCGGTCGGGACATTGATATACCAGTCTCTACGTCTCCGGATGCTTGCCGCACTTGAAAGACTTGAAAACCACGTCCGCGGGGTACAGATCCAACTTTTGGCATATCCCGCGAGTAATTTCGTAAGGTGTGCCTACGTTCTGGTGAGGTTGCAACCGACAGGGGTCTCCTATGGCGAACGCTGGGCTTTCGAGCTAACCGATGCAACGAACTTTGAAACGCTTTCGACACCAGTTTGGACTTCTAGAGTCAGATTCGGTTGGAACATTTCCAATTTCTAGTATGGAATCGCCTCGTGTACTCTCGCAAATTTGATCGACCTTTCATCCTCCCTTGTTCAACGACAAGGAAACGAAACCCTCGGCCGGAACGGCACTCTCCGCGTGCGACTTCACCCGGCAGATGCTGTATGATGCATTTGTGAATTATATCGTGCAGGCCATCTCCGACAACACCGAGGGTCCTCCCTACTGCCGCCACACTCAGCATGCCACCTCCCATCACATATATGAGGTGTCGTTTTCGCTCTGGTGCGCAGCCCGCATGGAGAAACCCAGTGGCGACCCGAATGTTTCGATATTTTTCCAAGCAACAAAGGCGTGTCGTCCCCCATCTCTGGTGGGTCACGACGAGTCACATATTGTGGCGTTTTACGAAGCGGTGGGGGTAATGTCCCCAACGTCTCCCGTAAAAAGCACCTTGCAGTCCATGCCTCCAGCGAGATGCGTGATTCCCAATGAAAAAGATATCCTACGAGTCGAACGATGGGTGCTAGGAAAAACAATAGACATGGTTGCGAGGAGTCCGTGAGAGCTATACGATATCTTGAGGCTGTTCTCGGTCGTGCGCGTGAACCCCAGTCGGCAGATTCGTCGGTGATCGTCAGTGATGACTCCGGATGCCTGACGCTCGGAAGGACAGTGTCGAAGACACACCTCTCGTCATCGGAAACGAAGCTGGTGGAACAGCTGTGCTACCGATCCCTGGTGGGAGCAGGACCTTCGTCGATGCCCCTGGACCTATTACAACCGCAAGAGCCACTTTGTCCAGCAGGCGTACTAAGGTTGTTTACAGAGAGCTACGTAGCATGGTATCGGGACGATCTTTTGTCTTCAAACTGGAAAGATTCATGGGGGAGTGGGATATGAACGCTTTCATTCAGTTCCCTGGGGCGCGAGCGCATGGGTAACCCGCTCCCTTGTCCAGTTCAAGAGTCGAAGTGTCTCACCGTCCGAGGTCTTTCGAGACGACGGCATTGGCTAGGCCCATGACTCTCATTCAGCGTTACAGAGTAGAATCCCACCTCGGGTTCGCCGGGGAATCGTTCGAGTGGCTCAATTAGAGGCGTGCGCGAGCCGAGGTAATGCTAACGTTAACGTGAGCAACTGTGGAACTTCCTCATCCCATCAGTGGACTTCTGATATGAGTTCTGTTGACAGGCCATTGTACTCCTCCCTCGTTTTCGGGGGTGAAAGTGATGGTGGGAAAGGTGGCGCAGAAAACGTGGGCGTCGTTTGAGATGTTCTGGTTTTGGATTTCAGCTTCACGAAACTGGATATGCTGATGTTGGGATGGTACCTCTTAGGAACAACGGTTTCCCCGAAGGTGAACATAATGTACGGGATACGCGATGGTTGTCCTCCACCGTATTACCTCAGGAATGAGAGGTTTCCACGAGAACTCTGAGTAAGAGATTGGCACATACCGACGACGGTTTACGCGAAGGCGCGATCCAGAAACTGAACTCTAGTTGACGGACATAGGCTAGACAATGTCCGAAACGGCACGTGGCCCAACGAGGTGGCGTGTATCGGCCTGGTGACATAAGTATCAGCCTGTCTGGAGAGAGTCTACCGGTGCCGCGCACCTTTGACTGGTGGCCTCTGTCCCGGAAGGCTGAACGCTGAAATTTCCGGACTAGAACAACCCTACACAACGGTGCCTGAGCGGAGCCGGTTGCCGAGTGAGCCTTTGAAACTTGGGGGAGTGCGGGTCACCCTCGACCAACAATAAGAGTTCCGTGGCTTACGTTTTCGAATAGACTTTGTGCCCGTGAGAAATCCTTTGAGGTTGTTGTTTCCCCCGAGCGCCAATTCAACGTTCGCCTTTGATCTCGAATTGACAAGCCGAAACCCGCAAGATGGGGGCCGTATCGGGCTCAAAGGCGGACGCTTCAACACAAAGACTCACATGGCGTATAAAACACCATGGCTTCGTTCTTTCCCCAATAACACCTCTTCTTCCTCTTCTTCACTCCTCAGGACCGAAAGAGAATGTCTGAATCCTACATCTTGTTGGAAGTCGGTAGCCAGCCGTACTTCACGACGTTCCAAGACCTCGACGGAAGGCTCGCCTTCTCGATGTGAGTACAATGTCCTGGTTCTTGTTCCCTTTTCACGGCGATCCAGGTGGAGACGTGCAGAGCTGACGTCGATCTTTTTTCTTTTTTTCTCTCGCAGAAATGACGTGGAGCAGAAACCTAACCTGCTCGTCCGCCTCATGCGAGAACCTCAGTGGTCTCAACAACATCCTGAAATCATGGGGCCGAGTACCTCTTTTATGTACTTCGGACCTGGAAAGTCTTCTGGGTATCTGATTTATGGGAACGGTCCAAATCAACCAATGAACAGCTCAGTTCGGCAGAAGAAAGGAGTGGCAAAGTACGCGCTCCCCCCTCACCAACATCAAACTGATCGCATCGTCTAACCGCTACCCCCCTTTGTGCTTCCTATAGTACAAGATACTTTACCGCTCAGAATGGCAAGGAACTCAAGTGGAAAATCGCAGACGGTCACATGGAGGTTTGTGCTTTCCTATTCCGTAGTTCCTCTCGCCTTTCACCGTGTGTTAACATCATTTCCGCATTTCGCAGTGTTATAACGGGCGCGCTGTCATCGCGACTTACGAACCTGTTACGTCTGCAGACAAAAGGACAACCGCTAGGTTGACCATCAAACAACAAGGGCTTCCTATCTGCACGGAAATCGTTACTGCCCTCTTGCTGAATCGGATGTCGTTGGCCTTTGGGTGGCCAGACAGCCCATAGATGTTTTGACTTGGGACCCTCTGGCTTTTGTACGCCCTTCCTGTTGTTTGGGAGAGCCGTGCTCCCTGAACTTCCACGAAACTGTAGCCAACACTTCATCTTCGTTTTTCGTTTTTCGACTTCGTTCAACCCCTTTTTACATATTCCTCCCTCCCGTTTGTATCATAATTTATACAGTATATCTCCATGTGGAATCCCCTCATCTGTGGAATTGCACGCGGATCTAGTATCAATCCCATTCACACATTCATTCCTTGAGACCCTGGCGGCACGAGGTGACAATGGCTATACAAAAACTGCGGCTAAAGCCTCGGCAAGGACGCCTTTCACAAAGGACGCCTCAACGATCCTCAGGACCTCAAGTCTTCCGTCAGGTCCACCAGCCTCTGCCACTCCGGCTCATCCTCAAAGTCCTCCTTCGTTTTGCCCATGAAACTCCTCACGATACTCCGCGCCTGTAGCCCCCACTTGTACTCCTCGATTTTAGGTCCAAAATTCCGCAGAACGTCAACGATCTCCTCGACCTCAGTCACGGCAACCCTCCAAATGTCCACATCAGTCCCTCCTTTCTCCATAGACCCTGCGACGCTGAGTCGGTACGCATCCATGTACAACCGAATCGCCGACTCGTAATCGGCATGGAAGGTGTACAATCGCGCTCTCGCCCTGTAAACCCTTGTCGCTGCAACTCTCGGGAGAATGGTGTCATCCAGCAACTCCGTGACCCTCTTCAAAAGTTCTTTGGGACTCCACGATCTTTGTTGCTGAACCTCGGATGACTCCATCTCGGCCTGGGCGACTGACCGAGTAGCAGCGTCAACGAGTTTGTCCAGAACGTCCTCGTCCACAGCAGAAGATCCATCTTTGTCCGCGCGGTTTTCCACGATCCGGGCGAGGGCGCGGCATGCCTCGGTGAGTTCTCCGACATCCATCGAAACGACCATATAATTCATCCACATCCGCCAGTTGTCGTAACCGTGTTTAACCCCCTGTCTGAGAGCGCGCCACGCGAGCATTCGGTGCGTAAACGGTACCGCCTGCCTTCCGCGATCGCCCTGCAACACAGCCGATTATTCAGCACTCAGTGACGTGTCGCACGAGGGACGGGCAAAGATGCTCACCTCATCCTCGGGCTGGTCTTGGTCAACTTCAGCCATCCTCAGATATACGCTTGCCAGATTATTCCAACTCTCTGCGTCCTCATCATCTATCGTCACACACCTGAAGAACGCCTGCCTCGCCTCTTCCCAATCCTCAGTCTTCAAACACGCACACCCGAGGATAAACCAACTCCTACTCAAGAGTGGGTTGATCGCCACCGCTTTCTTGAGGTAATCCTTTGCCTCTGCGTACTGGCCCTGGGCAAAGTGGTAACCGCCTAAGGAGCGCACAGCACGAGCGGAGGTATGATTCGAGATCTCCCAAGCGTGCGTGTAGTGATGGACGGCGTTGGCAGCTTCCATGTCCCCGAGTAAACACCAGAGCTTGGCCTCCCGAACCGCATCCAGCTTCGAAGTCCTCGAAGCCCTTCCCCGTGAAAGGACAACCTCAGCTTCGGCCTTCCGACCCTCCAAGAGGTCCTTGATGATTGCGATACCCTTATCTGGCCGTTCCATGGATTGCCAACACTGTACAACGTGTTCCCACATCTCCAACTTCTCGAACACCTCGAGTGCGGATTTTACAACTCCAATCGATAGGAATCTATTCGCAAGTTCCTTTTGCATCTCCCATTTGCTAGGGAGTGAGATTCCGTGGAAATACTCCAATCGTTCCTGGACGGTTGAATCGGCGGTGGGCATCTGATCGACAAGAGCCTGGAGCTGGAGGGTCGATCTCTCGACGGTTCGTGTCCGATTCGACTCGAGCCGGGAGCGAAGGAGAAGGGCCATGGTGTGAACCGACCAGTTGAGCGGGTGGGAGATCACCCGTGCGACATAAGGAGACATCTGCTCGGCCGTGAGACCGTGTGAGGGAGAGGTGTTTTTGACGTTCAGGCAGAGGCCGAGAAGGATACATTGGTCCAATGGGTCGAGGGGAGGTTGTGAGTTCGGGTCTAGGTGGGATAGGGTCGATGATGAAGATGGTATGGAGGAAGTGAATTCGGTCTTTTCGAGAAGGATGTCATCATTGAGCAGCAGTGTTTCCGGGACAGCGGGTCCGCCTGTTGCCTCTGGTACAGGAACGGCTTCCTCGGACTCGATTTCCCTCTCTTCGGTTTTGTTTTTGTCTTCCGGTGTTTTACGGCTCTGAGCCAGAAGGACGAGCTGCGTGATGTCAAATTGCTGAAACTTTGTCCTTTTACCTGGTGCACCAGTAAGTTCGTACTGAAGGCCGTTCGCCTTGGCCGCTCGGACGAAATTTTCAGCTGCGGGCTTGTCGTTTTGAAGGGTGTGATGTAAAATTCCTTGCTCGAGCAAGATGCGTCCTTGGACCTCTCGCAAGTCTGGAGGGAAATCCGGATCTTTCAAGGCGTCCGCATCCACGACGATCCTACATAAGATAAGTAGATGCGATAATGAGGGACGAGAGACACGTACGTATCCCAGATGCTTTGGGGCAGCCCGACTGGCTCGTCCAAAATTTGCTCTCGCAATAACCACGTCCTCAACTTCCACCAGACAACCGTCTTCGCAGTCCCAGCAACGCTCCACAACGCTTCCGCGACAGCAAGGAAAATCGAAACCTGAGCAAGGTGGTACGCGGGTTCACCTCCACAAGCCAGTTCCGTCGTAGCTCTCTGGTGCAACGTCTCCTCTGTCACACACAAATTCGGGGAAAACTTGAGCACTTCAAGAGGTTTCACATCGAGGTCAGGCCCCGTGTAGTTCGGTTGAATGTACGAGTGTAGGCACGCGATCCCTACGATGAGCGGTAACAGACCGCCCCTGTCTTGCTCTGTAATCGAATCAAAGTCGAACCAGGAAGCTATCGGACCATCCAAGTTCTCGAGTGTCGTTTTGACTTTGAGTATCCGCTGAGCGTGGTTGCTGGTCAAGATTGAACAGAAGGACCCGCCGATGACGTCCTTGGCAAGTTTCGCGTCTGCTGAACCTTCGGTAGGTATGTCTTCGTCCCAACGGCCAACAAACAAAGCTCGCTCGATAGCTTCTCTACTCGACGGCATTCGTAATTGTAGAGGAAGGGGGGTAGGGACAGAGCGTGAGGAAAGGATAAATGCGGGAAACAAGGAGGGTTGTGTGTGCGGTCAGATAAGATAAAATAAGAAGGATGAAAAATTCGTGATCAAGGAGTGGGTGAGGGTGATCAGCTAGTAACACATGTGTACCAGAAATAAAAAAATCCAGGACGGTCGTCCGTACAGTCGGTAAGCGGATGGAGCATGACAAAGAGAAAAACGCAGCAACAAGAAATTGGTAACCACTACTAACAAGAAGGGGAATGGAGAGGGGAAGGAGAAGAAGCAAGTGTAGAGCAGTGAGGTTGGTCGTACCGTGAAATGTATAGATAAAGAGTGAGTTTACACAGATGGGGTCCATACCAGCCCCCCCGAAACTGACATAACACGGGGCTGAGGCTTGGGGTTGTACCCCAACCCAGCACCGGTACTGAGGAACTGTGAGATCTCCGTTCTTTTATCTTCCCACGATTTCAACGCCTTCAACAACTGGATGATCTTGTCTTTCCTGCCCTTCCCAATGTCGTTGATGGTCACCGTTCCCAGATGGACGTCATTGTTCAAAAGGAAGTCAAACAAACTGAAAAGGCCGTCCAGTTTGTCATCGTTCAGTCCGGACGGGAACGAGGAGTCAAGAACAGGCGGTGAAGCAGGCTTCCCCTTGATAGACTCGGCTATCCTCATGAGATTCAGGCCACCACAATCAGAGATATCCATAAATCGAAGGTTTGACGGCAAATGCCCATTGGCCCAATCTATAAGGCCATCGCCAACGGCGGAATACTGTGGGGAACCTAAGAGTCAGGGGCAGTTGGAAATTAGGAATGGACTCACGGACCCAGAATCGGTTATGGAATTCCGCACATCCCTGCTCGGACGTGGAGGCACGGTCGACCCAATTGACTCCGGCGACATCGTGGACGTCGTATCGTACGAGTTGGTCATCGGGATCTCGATCGGGCTTGGTATATGGTCCCCGGGAAAGAAAGACTCGACTCGGCCGCCGTTTTCCTTGACATCACCCTTTACCTTTTCTGCGCCGAGCAGTAGCACCTGAGCGTCCCGACTGGAGAGTTGGTTGGGGTTTGGTCTCCTCATTGCTCTCTGGGTAGCAGCACGTGAGCCCGGTGATGGAGGTCGTGGAGGGGGGTTCATGGCTTGTGCGACGTCCAACGGGATAGTCGGAACAGTAGCGGTCGAACTGACAGGTTCTGCAAAGCAACTTCAACAATAACTCTGTGGTGTCCTGGCTGCACTTACTGCTGTAGTCACGTCCAATGGTCGATTTCATCAACGCTTTCATCCACTCCCGAACAACGGATTGGGTGTCCGAATAGAACATATGAGTCTTGTCATTCGGATGTTCCATTTTGAATCCATAGTTTCCAGGTTTGATGTCCTCGTCGGGGGTGATCTTATAACCAGAAACGTTGATATAACCTTTGATCTTTGTCTCCTAAAGTTGAAATTAGCATTCGTTAAAAGTACAGAGAATTCGGTCCGAACCGTCGTGCTATTGCTTCGCATCCAGTAGAGGTTATGCCCCTTCAATACACAATACCTGTGCTTCCATGTGTTATAGCGTTCCCCCTTCTTCATCAACCAGCCGTTGAAATCGGGAGTTCCAATCTGCTCAAGGACGCTGCGACCTTGCACGAGACCGGCTCCATTAATCGGAGGTGCAAAAGCCGGTAACTTTGGTGCTTCCCCGCCCGAGCCCCGTTTTCGCAAGAGGGTCCTATCCCTCTCTTCCTTGGCCAATTTCGCGAGAGCTTCTGAACTCTTCGTATTGTCCGAGGCGGCTTGTCTCGCACTGAGTTCTCCCAGGTTATACCTCGAGACCGATGTTTTCCTGTCCCCCATGTGGTACAACCTAGAAAATGTGGAAGGGGATTTTTCCTTCTCCCCCTTTCCGGAGGCCCCGTCATCTTCTCTATCTGTAGATCTACTCGGTTCGGATCTGTCAGTATGGGTCAGTGTCTGTATGTTTTCAATGAAAACACACCCTGAGGAGTATCTCGGGGGAGGTTTCCTGGGCTTCCCGAGTGAACTACTGAAAGCACCCCCAAACAAACTAAGGCGGTCACTCGACTTGGCGTTGTCGAGGCTCCTCTTAGTCCTCCTGTTGGTCTGAGGCGGCGGTCCCGGCTCTTCGATGGAGTCGCGTTTGGTTGAGATGGAAGAGATGGGAGTAGAAGCCGTATTCTTCCCATTCTCGCCATTCTCCTGAAGGGGCGAACCATTGGACTCGAAGGATCGCCCGAACACTTTTCTCCTCTTGCTGTTCCTACTACTGCCGGTATTGGGGAACTCGTTCTATGTGTTAACATCGAATCAATCTTCCGTAATTGTTCGAAAACGAGCGCATCGCGTACCTCGCTCATGGCTGTTCTATCGTCGTCAAGAGTGACAACGTTATCCGGGGAAACAGTGTTATTTCCGCCCAAGCTCCCATCACTAGGCGACAGATTCAGCTGCGATGGTCGGGTTCTCTGGAAAACCAAACCGACATCAGGATCTTGCCTTCGACTTTACCACAGACCATGCTCACCTGGAACTTGCTGGTCAACTGAATTCCCAGCCCAATGATCGAGTTCCTCGAACCGGTCCTGTTCAAGAGTTCCAGGGTCTCTTGGGCGAATCCGGGGTCGGACTCCCTCCTGGGTCCGGTGCTTCTTGGTGTACCGGGTGATAAACTGTATGTGTCCTCCGTGATCCTCGAACTGTCACTCTGGTAGAGGCCACCAAGAGTTTGTGAGCCCGTGGCGGAAACTGGGGGAACGGCCGATGTCAACAACGACAGACTGTTGATCGAAGACCCCTGAGTTGAACTGATGTTTCTTGAGTGGGAGAACAAGGTCTCGGAATGAGCAGCCGACTCTGGTTCTGGGGCTGGCGGTGGGTCTCTCAACCCCGAAATTGCGTTGGCAATTCGCTTCCGTTTGCCGAAAGCGACGACGCCTATCTCGGTCTTGAGCAACTCGACATCCAACTCTAGGAGAACGTCTCCAGTGATATCTTGTTCTGCAAAGCGGAATGTCAGTACCGTGAACTCGCACTCTGAATAGAATACACATACCGATAAACTTGTCGCAAATACTCTGATCAATTCCTTTACTCTTGAGCCAATCCACCACTTCTTCGGTGGTCCAATCTGCTGGGGACTTATGAAGGGAAAATGAGGATGGAGCGGGCTTCTCGAGAGAGGGTTTTTCGCTTGATTTGGGTCGGGACGGGGGTTGTGACTTTGTGGGTGATCCAAGAACCTGTTGAATCCCAATTGAAGTGATGGAGGAGGAAGGAGTGCCAGGTGACTGGAAAATGGGGGTACGGGTTCGTTCCGGTGTGTTCATCAGGGTGATTGGGGGCGCCGGTATGGGAGAAACAACGGGCGGAGGTGTTGAGGGAGGAGAGGAGAGGGAAGTACCTTTTAACGGTGATGGAGACGTTGGGAGTGGGATCTGCTCAGGCTGTGACCCAGGCTTTACCCCTGGCTCCGTTTCTGGCTTTGGATCTAGTTCCGGGGAACCCACCCTTGGCCCCTGATCCTGCTCCTTGAGGAAAGATTTTCCGGGAAGGGTGGCGGTGGGTAAATCATCGACGACTGTCCCAGGAGAAGGAACAATATATGCGTCCGAGGCTACCACCAGCGTACCAGGGTCGAGATCAACAAACAGGTTTAGTGGTTTGGGCTTGATCGAAGACTGATCATCGTCCTCTTCCTCGGGGATGTGGGGGTGGTTTCGAAGGTGGGATGATTCGATGTGCAACTGCGGAGTGTGTTCATCGTCTTCGGCCTCGCTTTCGTCACTGAGTTCGACCTCGATTGGGGGAGCCGAGACACGCATCGGAGTCGATGGTCCCGCTGACCCCTCATTGACCATCCTAGCATTCTCAGCAAGCCTCTGTCTAGCCCTCAGGCGCCACCCATCAATCTCTCCTTCGGTATCGGTAGTTGAATCCCGATCGGTCCAGTCGCCATCTCCTTCTCCGCGCGAACTTGCGAAACTGAAGCTCCTGGATCCATCAGCATCGTGTCTTCCAAGTTGCTCAATGGCTTTCTGCACGTCGGTCATTGTGGCGTGCATTACTTCTCCGTCAATTGTGCGGGGAGCGGAGTTACTGGGCGGATCTGGATCTGGGGGGCCCTTCGAACTGGTCTCTGGTACTTCCCGCAAGGTTTGCAGGACGGTAGGCGAATGCAGCTCTGGTTCTGGTTCATGAACCTCGACAGCTGGGGATATCGGAATTGTCTCTGGAAAATTTGGTGCGGTAAAACTTTGTGGAAACAGACCAACGGCACTAGTTGCAGTCCGACCCTTATGAAAGAGAAGAGTGTAAGCATCCTAGGCTAGTTAAGACACACCCAAATGAGACGGTGGAAGGGAATGAAATAAGGGGGCAAGCTTGTATGTCTCCGCAGGCACGCACGTTAGTGGGCAGAGGTGACGGTGACGGTGAAAGAAGCCACGGGAAATCCTCTCCAGATATTCACAACACGCCTTCTCCCCGTGCTTTTGCGTCCGCCGAAGACGGGGCCCAAGAGAGACAAAGCCCCCACATCGAACAGAAAAGTTCGGCTGATCGAAGAGGACTCACCTGCCACCAGCCGTCGCTGTAGACGTCATCCTTCTCTATGACCTCGACACGGTCGCCGGCCTTGAGGTGGAGTTCGTCGGGGTTTTCGGGAACGAAGTCGAACAGCGCGTATACGTATTCCGGCATATCTTGCGCCACCCCGCTGACTACTCTCGGGTACTTGGCGGGTGTTTGACGTGGGCGTTGAACAAGCCGAGCGGAAAGTTATCGTCAAGAACTGTGGTGGATGGGTAAGTGAGACTCGGAGCGGTGGAGCGCGTAAGCAGTGACCTTGCCCTACGCAACGAGGTGCGCAAGAAAGGTCCAGAGTTGCCCAATGCTCTGCCTTCGGGAATTGCCGATCGTGGTCTTTCCGCCCATCCTCGTGGAAATGCAAAAATTAGGTGCGATGTCCGTACTGCGAAAGAAGACAACAATCAATCTCTTGTACAGCATTTGTGACCGGAAATGCGGGGAAATTACGAGAAGTGAAGGCTATCTTGCTACAGGGTACGCCAATCGAAATTATCTCCCAGGCTCTCGACAGTGGGTACTATCTTTAGCTCACACCCGGTACAATGATCACCCATGTCTCGAGGCCACTTGACCAGTCCCAGAACTTCAAGGGTCAACTCAGGAGATTGCTCGGGAGAAATGCCGTCGAGCAGCTGATCTGGTGGGGATCTTCCGCCTTGACAACACGTAGATGAATACTGATGCATATCAGATTGGCGGTCCTTGCATTACAGATGACACCGCTTTGTGCTTCAAGGCCCTCAATGGGTTGCCAGGCCCATATATCATGTACTTTTTAGCAGAACTAGGTCATGGCGGTCAGGAGCCCTTCTTTGACCGACGTACCTGCGCCCTGAGAGGTATCTCGGTTAGGTTTAAATAGGATGCTAGCCGGATTTGATACCAAAGACGCTTGGGCTTTGTGTACCTTCGCCTATAGCGCTGGTCCCGGAACGGAACCAATTCTGTTCGAAGGCCGCACCGACGGACGGATTGTGCCCGCGCGTGGGACCGCAGATTTCGGTTGGGACGCAGTCTTCGAGGCGGAGGATACGGGGAAAACGTATGGATTTTCTATCTCGTCCCCCCTGACGGGTGTATTCATTTGCACGTTTAGTTACGCGGAGATGACCCCCGAGCAGAAGAACGGGCTCTCGCACAGATACAGGGCTCTGGCGAAGTTGAAGGAATACCTTATAACCCTTAACCAGTAGTCAGGCCCCCAACCAACCACGATGGCTTGTAAACCGTCGGAAAGTTCGTGTGGATTTTCCTTGACGGTGCTGGGGCTCGAGAACGTAGCACCCGAGCACCCATAGATCAAATGGCAAGGATTTGTTGCATTATCTCCGTCGTGCGACTTTGAGCGTTGGTTATACACTTCGAGAGAACATCCGGCTCGGGCGAAAGATACTGCCCGAGTTGATTGACAGAAAGTAGACGGCCCTCGTTGTCCGTGATAACGGTCACCGTCGTCTCAAGTAGTGGTTCTTCGAATGTGGTTGGATCGGCCAACAGGTGTAATCTGCAAACAACAATTCAACGCCAAAGTCTATCCTCCCTGTAATGGATACGCACGCGCCAAATACTCCGAAGGACGAAGATATGGGAATTCCTGATAAAGATAAGCGTTCCTGGATCTTTCTTGAACATGTAACGTGGTTTGTCTCTTCATGATACGTGGCTTTCGGTAGGCGAACTGTGAATGCATGTTGATAAGCTGCCCCATACGTTCCGCCTACGTAAACACGGACCATTTTTCAAAGCGGCAACCATGGCCAGCAAAGTGGCGTCGAACACATTACCATTGTAGTTAATGCACGTCGCATCAACATATAGTACCCAAACGAATTTCCCTGACTGTATACACAGTGATTTCGTAGGCAGAATGTCCGAGCTAGAAAATTGGAATGAATGCGGTCTCCGTGTGGTATGCCAAGGACGCGTCGTACAGAACAAGAGCTTCGTTCAATCGGCTTGAAAGCACTTGGGCATCATCGGACGGTGGACCAGGTTTGTATTTCGGCGAACAGAGCGGCGAAAGGTCGAGGTTTGGGACTGAAAATCGTGTCAGAACATCCCCGGGTGTTTCACCCTTACGGATGCGATACCTAGGAACCCATCGTCTGGCGCATCCAAGTCCGGTTCCGCAATCTCGGCTTTAACCCCGCACACGACCGTGGTATCTCCTAAACGTACAAGCGAGGAGCCATCCGCCGTAGATATTGAGCCTGGTGGTAAGGGCTGGTCAGACGTAGAGACAGATTGGTGATTCGAGAGCATTTACCAACGTTGATCGAACAGTCCCTAAATTCAAAAAAACCCCTCCCGTCTGGTCTCACATTCTCCTCCAAGAATCGTTCCAGATATGTTTTCGGATGCAGGCGTTGAAATGTCGCGGCTCTGATTGCCTCCGAAGGGGTTGAAGAGGTGGCCATCCGCCACAGTTTATGCAAATCAAAACCCTCTCGATCGCGTGGCTCAACGAGGTTGAACGAAGGACCGGCAACCTCCGCATACACTCCCGTTCCTAACCCCGATGGCCCTCCGGCTAGGGACACAGTCGCTGTCTCGCACATTCAAACAGTTGTGTCCCAGATACAGTTATTCTATTCAACGACTACTTGGAGACTATTCTGTCGTCCTTCCGAAGGAGCCCTTTGTTTGGGGGGTATCACACATCATTCCACGACCTGTGCCTACACACATCCCCCGTCCACCATACATCAGGGGGGATAGACCAGTACCTGATGACCTGAAACACGGAGAACCCTATGAGGGTGATGGTCGGATAGTACTCGGGTCTCCCGAAGAAATGTCATTGCGGGGAGCAGCGCTCTTGGCCAGAGACGCCTTGAACTACGCTTCAACTCTTGTCAAAGTCATTACTTCATTAATCAGCCCTGTGCATGCGTTTGGCACTGACAACCCCTAGGTAGGCGTTACCACAGAAACAATCGACACAGCGTTACACGAATGGATAACCGCCCACGATGCGTATCCTTCGCCATTACTGTATTCTGGTTTTCCAAAATCGTGTTGTACGAGCGTCAACAACATCCTGTGTCACGGGGTCCCAGACGAGTGAGTTAACCTTCCCCCCTTAAATGAACTCCGGATCTATTCTCACATTCAGCGTAGCCGACCCCTCGAAGATGGTGACATTGTGAATATCGACGTGACCGTGTACCTTGACGGGTATCACGGAGATACCTCAAGAACGCTCTTAGTCGGGAATGTTGTGAGATTCGATTCGTCGCCCAACCTCCGCTCCTTTGTTTTATACCTCTCGGATAGGACGAACCGGGAAGGCGGCTAGTCGACATCACGAATAACGCGCTTGATCTCGCAATTCAGTACTGCGGCCCGGGGAAACCATTCAAAGGGATAGGAAGGGTCATTCATGACCACGTCCGTCGTTCTGGTAACTACTGTGTATCACAACGATTCACCGGGCACGGGATTGGCAGTGTTTTCCACGGACCGCCGTGGATATTACACCATCTGAACGACGAACCAGGCGTCATGCTTCCAGGACACTGCTTTACAATAGAGGTATGGGTTCTGGTTACAAACACTAGCCACAACTACGTGCACATCACTGACCGCAATGTAATAGCCTATTATCATAGAAGGTCTGGACCCAACCGACTGGATCTTCCCCGATGGTTGGGCTGCCTCCACAGAGGTGTGTTCACGTTTTCCCTTCACTGACCACACCTAACTGACTACCAACATACAGAACTGTTCTAGAGGCGCGCAGGCAGAACATATGGTCTTGATTACCGAGGATGGTTATGACGTTCTCACAGCGTAGTTCGCCCTTGGTATCGTGTTCTACACAATACGTAATACGTTACGGTTACCAAGTGTCCTGAATATCCTACGTAGGACAGCCCCACGCTCCCACCTCCCGCATACCGGATACCACGGCAATCACGTTCCACCCAAACCCGAACGAACTACAGCAGCCGCCTCGCACTTCTGGCTGTGTTCGAAGTATCCGATTATGCGTTCGATCTGCCCGGAGGTACGGTTCCAGGTTACGTCCGCGTGTGCAAGACACCCTGTGAATTCGTATTCAGCTTGCCTCGACCATTCGACCGGGTTCTGCGATCCGCGCTTGTCTCTGGCTTGCCGCGCTGCCGTGTTATAGCCGGATGAACTGTTCGCAGTGCCCTCCTGTTCACTCGATGGACACACAAATAAAAACGGGAAGACTAACCACTGGAATAAGCTGCGCTTCTTGACGCCTTTCTTGGAACCCCAAGTGCTGCTCCAAGCCGTCAACCAACAATTCTCAAGCTTGTTTTGAGGCTGGCCTGCTTGCGAGAGCCCATTCGAATGGAGAACTCGCTCTGCAGAGGCTTGGCTCGGAGCGTTCGTGCTGAACCGCATCCGATATTCTCGGTTCCCGGAGTAAAGCTGCCGGATGGCTTCCTCTTGCTCTGCGTTGAGATACAACTTCTTGACAGGTACCTGAGGATCGACAGCTCAGTCAGGAACGCAGGAAAACGATCAGGGGAGCGCCTAACCAAGACAGGTTTTCTAAAATCCATGTCACGGAAGTCGACATCATTCGTGCTAGCCACCGTGCTGGTACTTGCCACGGGGCTGGTCTGTTGCGCGGAGGAGGGTAGAACCTCCCAAGGCTGGTTGACGATCTCGAGGGCAATATCACTTGAGCTTTGCACGCTCTGGGGATCACGGAGACACTTACGAGTTTCAGGTCCATTCTCGGTTGCAATTGTGGGGGAGTGCAAAGCAAAGCTAAAGTACCTCTCGTCACCTTTACCTCTTTTAACCACAGCGGCTCTTCACTTCGCGCCGGTATTCTCCCTCGATAATATTAGTCATGTCGTTGGATGGGTCTGAGCATGGCTCCTGTTTCCAGTGCTAGGCTAAACGCGCCGACGCAGCAACGCCCTTCCCGCAATCCGGGGTCCCAAATTGTGGGGCGTACCTTTTTTGTAGACGGCGTTGTTGGTTTCATCCAAGTTGCAACAAAACAATCACGGGACAAAGAAGGGCCGCACATGAGTGCAACTTCCCACCTGAACCCCATACATCCACATGCCTCTCCCTCCGGTCTCAGGCTGGCAGCTTCCGTAGCAAAATTGAATTAACAGGGTGATGTGAAATGTTTTATGTTGTGAATGCGAAACGACGGCAGCACACCTTCCCAGCGGTGTCCTTCGAAGAACAAAGGCAGTGGATTCATATTGGGACGCGGGTTTGAGCAAGAATTTTACCTGAAGCAATGAAACGAGAATGATCTGCAACAATCGTTGGCAGACGATCGCGCCCGGTATGATTACCGGCCCGTTCTTTGGGACGAGAGGATGCTTTTTTTGGAGTGCGAAACTTAACTTCAGGCCACGTCCACCATCTAAGAGTTATGAGGATGTTTCCAAAGGTGGTGGACACTGCGAGGTGATGCAAGAAAATGAATGCAGAGGTGGAGGTGATAATAGCCCCTAGGGCAGCGGTACCACAGGAAATATTATGCAGAGCACATTACATAACGCCCGAGTGGACAATTATGGGATCGGAAGTGATGTCTTGGCTTTCTGCTGCCAGTCGCGCTTTGGAGGCAAACACGAGACCACCCATAAGCTGTACAGACCCCCCTGGCCCCTCCCGACCTCGTGGCTGATTGAACTCCCGAGAGCCACAGAGAGCAAGACCGCGGGCAAAAACGGCTAAGGAACAGCATCTCGAGAACTTGTTATGGTTCGGAGCCCCTGATAGCACGATAGGCAATACGGTCTGGGAGATTGTCTAACCGTCAGCGAGTGAATAACGACCTCGTAAAGTCCGCGGGTTTCACGCCTCGGGGGCCCAGATATCCACATAGCCCCAATCACGGAGACCTTTCATAACGCTCGAGTGACAAGCACAGAACACTCGACCTCCGTTCCTAGATCTGTGGCCAGGGGGATTCACTGAAAGATCGCATGTAGGGTGCGTGCAAGAAACATCGGATCTGATTAACACTGTCCGGTGTTCGAGACCGAGGGAAACCAACAGGCAAATTCATCAGAGGAGACTCTCTTCCCATCCCGGATTCATAGAGTAGTCATGCTAGGGGTGACAAGTTCCACATAGTGCTGCGCGTTAGTCCTGCCACTGTCGGAGCCAGGATCGCTCTCCACCGGTAGATCTAGAAGCACGGATTAACCGTGAGAGCCACGCAACGAGATTCGGATGACCTTCCGGTGACGGGGGTAGCGGGGTTGGGGTGCTCCCTGTGGAAGAATGGGGTGGCGGGGTACCGGATCGTGCTGCGGGTCCACCGGCGCCTTTAAGTTGCGCCAGTAGCCCGAACACGAGCAAACCCTGAAGCGTGGACACTGCACTTCAAGGTCACTAGATCTGTCTATGAGGGTTGTGGGGACTCGGTGGCTACCTAAGATACCCCCATGGAGAAGATATACAGGAATGCGAGCAGAACGCCATGATACGGCCCCGAAGACTGATAGCGCACCAGTCGACTCACAACGACTGCACCGCCTTCTGGGCTTCTGGAGGTTGGAGGTGCTGGGAAAGACATTTGCAAATTACAGGAACCGACGCGAGCCGGGAAGACGGACCGGCGGTCTCCGACGGTGCCAACTCCGCACATCCAGCGATGCTGACTTCACACATAAGGAAGAAAAGGGGCACACTCGGTGTTGGAGGTGTTGCGAAAAGTAGTCTTGGACCGACCAAGGACATTTCCCAAAAGTTGATAACACCGTTGACCAGTTCCAGCTACGTCGGGTATAGAGGGCCGCAGGACGCACGGGACTCACAAACGGTACACAGTGCTGAGGTAGCCCATACCACGAGCGAGAGATCCGTTGTGCTGGCAAACTCCAGATGGAAACAATTCCAACGATCCCGCCAACACAGCTCTGAGCGCTTTTTGCAGCAAGGAATGCTTGGTGGTGAAAAGGCACGAGTATTATTCCGGGTTTATGGGTTGCAGGTACAATACTAAAGGGAATCACGAAGTGTGATGGTCACTGGGCGGAAGTAGTGATAGAAACGTTGGGAGCCTTTTGTGCGGTGGGTGTGAGAGTGCCGTCTTCCCATCGTTTTACAATGTTGTGTTGGAGAATGCCCATATCCTCGTTGGGGAAAATACGGAGCCTCTCTAACCTCCTCTCCCGCAACTTGTTTTTTGGTAACATTCCAGACACCGCCTGTCGGATGATCTGCAGGACGAAATGCGAAACGAGATGAGTTCCGTGACTCTTGTGACCCATGACAGGGATAACGCACTTCATCAGGCTTCCGTTTCATCATCTCCTTGTACTTGATTTCCTTCAAGCCTCCAGGAAACATGGTGTGCTTGCGGTACAGTACCTGGTCCTCTTTGCGACCAGAGACCTTGACCTTCTTGGCATTGGTTACAACCACGTAGTCACCGCAGTCAGCTTGAAACAGGGGTAAATAAAACACGGCTTCACTAGTAATGGAGACAAACCTGCGGCGTCGAAAATTGGTTTGTGTTTTCCCATGAGGACGAGTGCAATGCGTTCAGCAAGTTTCCCAAGAATTCTATCCGATGCGTCGACATGGTGCCATACCCGGGCATAGGCCAATGCAGTCTATGGAACATCAGCGACGAGAAACGCGATACTGAAACACCGGGCACATACGCTTCCTATCCTCTGGGACATGGTTGTCGCGAGACGGAAGTGGCTGGAGGGCGAAGTCAGAACAAACAAGGACAAACTCTGGCCATCCGATCGATTGCCCCGTAGAGACCTCCAACCGCTAGCTTGAACTGCAACCTGAAGCTGAAGGCCTGACCCTCAGTCGGACTATGTGCATCTGCTTTCGAACGCGACCAGTTTCAAACCCCGTGTACTCTATTTTACCTCGACCACTGAGGACGGTCTCTCTGACTCGTTCAAGAACCGTGCGATTTGTCGAACTTCGGGCCTCGAGGCCTCACGCGTGGCACGCGTCACAGTTTACATCCCCAGGATTCAGATTCAGCACGCTCCGAGCCCACCCCTCGCCAGATCATTCGTTCAGCAGGGCGGTCGCGAGGGGTTGAACGGCCCCCTCCGCGTTCCAAACTGGTGTTATCGGACGCATGAGTTACAGCTCTACTCCGAGGTAAGGCGATCCCTCGCATTCCTGCCCCTTCCAGCCGTCAGAATCAACCCAATTGTTCACCCGGTTACAGAGCGATCCCCAGTCTCCATTTGGGCTGCCACATATGCAAATTATTCTTACGATTTACACTCCCTCCGCTTGTACTCGTGTCACCGAACGCAAGGGGGGACTCAAGGCCATCTCAGCTCGCTCCCAAATCCTAACCTCGGATCAATGCAGTAATCGCCAGAGGTCATTCGGTATTCAGTCCCGGTCACGTGCGCGTACACAACAGCCGGTGGGCCCATTAGCTTCGGCCTCGTGGATGCGCTTCTATCCTCAGTGTCCCGAAACACCGGTCTCGAGCATCTCACTTCAGTTCCGGCCTACAGTATCCCCCGCGTACGATACCGATTGGCCCATGTGGTCCATCCCCCAGAGAACCCTTATCTTTCAGAGTTTGATATCCTTTGGTGCGAGACAATCGCCTCTGTTAAAGCCAAACCCGTTGTCGGTTTGCAGTGTTCGCCACACCATCCTCATGCCCCACGCCCTCGTTCGGCACGGATAGCACCGACGAATTTCTGAAGGGTCGTAACCAGGAAAATCGTGCTGTCGGTCGGTATGTCCGAATGAATTACCGAAGCCCAGACCATGATGAAAATGCAGGTGGTTTGGGAAGGAGTCATTGGTTTTCCGAGGCAGTGGGAACCACATCGAATTGTGACAAGCTTCAAGGTTCCGTTGTGAGTGCAGTAATAAGTCCACTGTGGGAAATTTTAGTAACCAGTGCAAAACCGAAGGAGCGATTGGGCCTATTCCAATACCTTCGGTGCCGACAGGTCTTAGCGCTTAAATACCCACAATGGTATGGCCTAGGCACTTCGTATGGTGTTCGTCAGCCCCTTTCATCATATCAGGTGACAGAGGGCATGACAGAGATCGGCCGGGATGCGAGGTAGTGACGATCACCATATACATATCCACCCCGCCCATCCTCTCCTTATTGCCACCGATCACTGGGAGTTCACCCGGATCGAGTTCAGAACGGCGAAGCCGGTTTGCCTTAACCTTACTCAAATTGTGATAAGGAATGTCCTAATTTATTGGAAGCGGGAAACCCGTTGTCTTCCCTTTCCTCCGGTTGGTCGATTAACTGAGCCCCCCATGATAAGTCCCAGTTTTCTTTCATCCCGAAGCGCAAAGATCATATCTGTTGCTGTTCCTCACTTGCCACGGGAGCAACGGGAACCCACTCACAGACTTTCCAACCTACGCAACCCACATGAACTTCATGGAAGCCGCTAAACATCCCACGTTGCTGCGTTACGCGTCCGGGTTTTACGAACACTGATATTTTGGGTTAGGCATTTCGATGCTCGGGGCATTTCGACAGGTCCAAATGCACTACCTGGGGGTTCGTGTTGATGTTCATCTCTGCCTCGTGCCAGCGCGCGGGCACCCGTCAATCAAACATCGGGCAGTCGCCGGGTTTCCTGCCAGAAAACTTCCCCAAGTTGGTCCTCGCTTTGTACGGTTATGTGTCGAACCCCAGATCAACCACGTTGAAGGACAGCGCTCCCGCTACGGTCATTCCCACCCCCGGAGCATATAATCGTGGCTCTAGAGCGTTCTTCCATCCACGAGGAGGCTCGGGCGGAGTGGTCCGGTGCTAGGAGATCGCTCGCGTAATGAATGAAGAGATACAGAAGTTACAGCTGGGGATGGGGACTAGAACCCACACGTTGGTGGCCAAATCGCCTTCGCAAACCCTCTACCCCCGCGCAGGCTCCATCGAGGAAGAAAAAACAGCATTCGATAGCAATCCGTCTGCCGAGAAACCGCGTTGGGTAGAAGATTTTGAACGGCAACTCAACGCTTGGACTCAAAACCCGGTCCAGAACCAGTCGATCGCCCTCTTGCCGGGCGTTGGTGTGCTGATGATGCGGCACGTTCATTATGAGCCAAGCTGACGGAAGCACCACCCGAGGTGGGCCCTTGATTAGCTTGTTCCCTTTTTAGAAATATTTGCTGGTCGTTGGCAATTGCTTACGTCTGTTTACCCGGGCCTAGGATGACTGCAGCGCTTTTCCCGTGAGAGCCTGTCACTTGGCTTTGAAATTCGATCCACGGCCCACCGACGTTCTAGTTCATTCTCGATAAATGCTTCTCGTTCGACAATTGTGACCTAACGACACCTGGTCTCTTACGGACAAAGCAAACCACTTGAAGCCTGCGGGGTTGGCTGGCTGCTTCATCTGGTACCCCAACCGGGTTTGGTTCACGTTCCCGGAGGCTCACATAAAATTTCTCGCCATATGCTATAGAAAAACGGGGCGGATTTGCAAAAATCGATTACGAAAACACCGGGGAAATGAGCCCCCACATTTTTCTAACAAGGAACGGTCGGCAATGCCGATGAGTTATCGACACATCAGCGAATTCGCGGGAGTGACAATGATGCACGAGTCTGAACATGAGGCACTAGAATCAAGTAATGAGATTCCGTGGAACGGGGGTACGGTTAGAACTCGGATTGTCAAGCGCGGCGGGCATCCGAACCGTTCTAGTGTTGTACGAAAATATTATATGATTTTTGGGGGCGTATGGGGGTGGTCCCGCAAATTTCGCTTTCCAGTGTTCAGTGTCGGTGGGGGCGAATTGGCAGAAATGGCATAGGCAGGCGCTTTGGAGCGCTCGTAGCACGCAAAGATCGGGTGATCGGGAATAAACTTGGTCCAACATTCTGCCCCGACTGGGAAAACGAGTTCTGGAATCTGATGTCTTCTGGATGGATTTCAAGCCTCGGGTCGCATTCATTTTCGTCACAATGGCACTCTCGGCGTATAGTTATTTTCACTTGCCGTCCTCTCAAGCGGTGGACCGTACCCGTTAGTGCCTCGAACCGTATATAAGGCACCACGGTTGAAGTTGGTTTTTATCTCCCCACCAGTCCCAAGCTTCTTCTCACTGTAAACCCTCTCGGTCACCTCTCGCCACACAATGGGACTGTTCCAGAATTGCGCCGTGGTCGTTGCCGCTGTCTGTATTGCTGTACAGTTGTATCAGCGACGTAGGCACAGGTCTATCAAGGATATTCAGGGGCCACCTTCTACTTGGTTGCTCGGTCAGCTTCTCATCGCTTCGAGGTGACCCGACGCACTCATAGAGATATTAGGCAACGAACTAGATATTTGGTGGCAGGACCAGCTAGGAGAGACCGATTTCAAATGGATGGCTGAGTACGGGAACGCCTGGCGTGTGGGAGGATGTTTCGGGGTACGTACCCCTCTCGCTCCCTCTCTCTCCGCTTTCCGGTTGCTGATTATCGGGGTGATTGACATCGATAGGAGGACGTCCTTGTGCTTGCGGACCCAAAGGCGTTACAGCACGTGTTTCGGGGGTACAACTACCCCAAACGTGCGGACTTTAGGCAGACGATCCGCTTCTTGACTGGAACGGGCCTCTTATACGTTGACGGTACGTAACCCCTCCCACACTATCAGATATCGAGTGATCGATTGACGAGATTACCCAGGGGCGGATCATCATCGACAGAAGAGGGTTCTTGACCCTGGATTTGGACCAGCACAACTCCGCCAGTTCTATCCTGTTTTCCGAAGCAAAGCTACAAAGGTGGGTAAATACGCCCGTAGGGGAGTGAAGACAACGGCCGGTGTTAATCCAACCACCACAGCTTTCAAGCAGGTTGCGCGAGGCTGTGAGAAAATCAGACGACAACATCATTAATATCGCGCCTTGGTTGGCACACACTACGCTGGATATCATCGGAGAGAGTGAGCTCAACATTTCCCAACTTGGAAGACACCACTAACGGGACCCTTACCTAGCTGCGCTAAACTACCCTTTCAATACGCTCGATGATCACCAGGACGAACTGACAAGTGTTTATGAGAATCTCTTGTGAGTAAAAAGGCACACGGCGTCAAGACCCCCATTCATTCTCTGACCGACCGGCCTTTTAGTATTGAAGCTGTCACTTTCCCTCCTGCGGGCGCTCTCCTATTCAAAGGGTTATGGTGTTATCTCCCCGAACGGATATTGCCGTTCATGGCGTATCTCCCGGCTAAGCAGCTTCGGGTGTTCCGGAATTACATGGGAGTCGCCCGCAAGGTCGCATCAAAGTTGTTGGATGAGGCCTTCACGGAGGTCTGCACAGGTCAGACTAAGAGGAGAGACGTTATGAGCTTGATGGGTACGTGTTGATTCGACGTGCCGTTACCCCACGGGGGCTTACGAAGCGTTAGTCCGAGCGAATTCTGGCCAAAACCCCAAGCAGGGAATGAGTAACGACGAACTGGTTTCTCAGATGACGTGAGCCTGACTCCCCCCACAATTCCTCTGTTATGCTAACCGTTTCTTCAGGACCTTAATGCTTGCCGGGCACGAGACCACTGCTTCAACCATGAACTGGGTGTTGTGGGAGTTGTCCAAGGATGTCGAGTATCAAGCACTGTGCCGTGAGGAGATTGCAAGTCTCCGTTCACAAGTGGTCGCCCGGGGCGAGGATGACTTCTCGATGGCAGACCTGGAAAACATGCCACACGTAACCGCCGTCATCAAAGTGAGTGGTTGTCGACAACGGACGCGTCCCTTACCCCATTTGCTAACGACATTTCTAACGGTAGGAAACGCTCCGGTTCCATCCGATCGCTTATCACCTTGTGAGGAAAGCTGGCCACGACGATATCATCCCTCTCTCGACTCCGATACGGACGAAATCTGGTCAGGTTATGACAGAAATCCCGGTCAGCAAGGGCCAGAGCGTCATTGCATCCGTTTGTGCGTATAATCGGTAAGTCGTGCTTTGTTATTCTCGTGTCATTTTTTCCGTGTTAACCGCTATTTTCTCCCTCCCTCTAGTGTTACGGAAGTCTGGGGAGATGATGCCCATGTCTTCAACCCTCGGAGGTACCTCAACCGCCAAAAGAAAGAAGGCGTCCCAACTATTGGCGTTTATGGTGACGTTCTGACATTCTGTACGTCTTGGTTCCTCGATTCATCATTACTCGGACGCTCATGTGCCCCCTCGCAGGTGCCGGCTCCCGTACCTGCATCGGTTGGAAATTTTCGTGAGTCCATATTTCAGCTTCAAGACGACGGGGAGTTTCGGAGGCTGATGCCTCGGGTTTTTACAGGGTGATCGAATTGCATTCCCTAGTTGTCGAAATACTCGAAAACTTCGAGTTGTCATTCCCTGAAGGGAAAACGATCTTGAGGGTGCCTGCCGTTGCCATGACTTGTATGGTCGAAGGTGAACGCGAGAAAGGTGTCCAGATGCCCATTCGCCTAAAGCCGCTCAATCATTGTTAATTCAACTTGTACGACTGCACGACACTCTCCACTTCCCCTCCCCTTCTTGTCGCCCATGTGTACAACTTCCTCGAAGTTGTTATACTCGCGCCACTTTTCTTGATATTGTAGAACTTGTTACGACGACCAATATCCTTATGACTTGAGAAATCCTCTCCGCGGAGCATATTTCACGATTTGTCCGGACAGTAGATACTCTTATTCTCGTTACCCAGATTGTAATAGTATCCATGGTTTCACCTCCTCCAAGTTGGCATAAGAATCCCGATTGGGCGCACGGCGGTGGGGTAGCGGTTGTGGACTCGGGTTACTGGGTGAAACCGGTTCGATTACCCAGGCCGTGACGCGTGAACCCCCCCCTTGGTCCAAAACTGCAAGGCCAATGGTTAGGAAAACGTCGTCGAAGTTTTCCCGGTATGAACTACCACCGGTCCGTCTCTTCTTCGGAATCCCATCGTCCGGGAAACGGGATAAAACGTGACAGAAGCAAAAACATCATCATTGGGTCCCACACGTTGGATACAAAAACTAGAAGTGATTATCCGACCTGTACTTAGGCGGCGACTTCCACAAGCGTGAGGCCGCTCTGAGTGAATTCTCCGCCGTTTAAAGAAGCATTTTCTCCATTAGCGATCTCCCTGCTGTTGGGAGTATCGTTCTGTTGGTAAGTGAGAAAACCGCCGTTTGGCCCGAACCACTTCCGTTGCGATCCTGGCTTGTACAAGGTCTCCAAATCCCTCCCCCTCTGCACGCTCAACGATGAGAGCTCCCTCACCGGTTCGTTGGTCACCGTCATCAACTGGCTGTGGATTGTGGTGAGGGTAGAGCGGGGTTCGTGCCCGGCCTAGAAACAGGGCTGATGATCACACGGAGAGTGTTTGAATTGATGCCGTCGACAACGCAGAACGCGATAAGGTTGGCATTCCTATTGGCCAGCTCGGTCGAGGCGAAGGTGTAGGTGAAGATGAAGTAGTCCAAACGAGAAACACCGCCGAGAGCACCCGCCGAGATGGCACTGAGTTTGTAGAGGGGATCAGCCCGGTACAGGAATCAAACTAGTCTGGTTGCTTACTATCTCTGCTGGGTCTGGCAGTCGAGTTAAGAATCTTGGTGATGGCTTTGGTGGCGGTGGAAGAGAGGCCCGATGCGGCGGAACCGTTGGAGAACTCGTTGACGGCATCCTCCACTCCGGCCATCCACACGTCGTTGGCCTCTGGGTGTACTTGTTGAGCACCTTGTTGGTGGGAACGAGGTGCTTGACCCAGTAATCGTGACTACAAGTGCGTCGAAGGTCAGATCGCTGCAGTGCGTCACGGGAGAGATCATGCGTACCCGATAGGGTCAACACGATCCTGAGCCATGTCTTCGGGGCGGTCTGAGACCCCTTTAGCGTCCCTGGCAGAGCTGCTGTTAGCGAGGGACAGTTCCCTTTGCATCGTGGCGAGCGTGTTTCCCATTGTTATCAAACATTGGGTGAGGTGTGTTGAGTGAGGAATAAAGGCGATGCAAACTAGTAGTAATTGAATGGGGAGTAGGTAGACGGTTAGAGAGGGCCGCGCGTTCTGACAGTGGGGTTAAACTCACAAGAGAAGCGAGGCTGAGGTTTGAGAGGTGAACCTGCTAGGCTTTTATACCTCCAGGAGGATACGTATGTTACAGCGATCGCAAGTCCCGACCGGCCACGGAATGCACCCATGAGCCGTGAATCCCTCACGGGCATTGTTCTGGTGGTCCCAATGTGGAACGGCGACATAGAGGGATGATATGTCAGGGCATGGGCGACACACATTTCTTCGGGTATTACAACCTAGAAAGGAGGCCCCATGGCCGGTTTCATTCCCGGTCGGTTGTGGGCGAGGCACAAGAATGGAGCTTTCTACTCCAAAGATGTCGGTCATACGGAGCTAATCATCGGTGCGCATCAGATACTTCGCGAACAGCCAGAAGACAAGAGACGAAAAACAGTGTACCACTTCCGGTGAGATAACACTGCCGGGTACAGCGGGAGCCCCAGATTAATGTCGGATTTTGCGGGTAAAGAACGAGCAAGTTCAAGATGGAGTATGTCGGGCGATCGATGTTGTGATCGCCGCTTCATCTCGATGACCACGGAGTTACTTGACCAACCCACCGGAGCCAGCGTGCCGCGCCTCACAATCTTTTATGTAGACACAATTACGTGGCCAATCATATGACGGTGCGAAATGGTAGAGTAGTCGCAATCTGGACTTTGTGATGCG
>Ga0307515_10003586_pt1 | contig 32611 bp, 27 predicted proteins | sample 17_EM_MG_FD_194513 | JGI IMG/M metagenome (GOLD analysis project Ga0307515, IMG submission 194513) | Populus trichocarpa ectomycorrhiza microbial communities from riparian zone in the Pacific Northwest, United States - 17_EM | ecosystem: Host-associated > Plants > Roots > Unclassified | place... | reverse complement strand
GAGATGTATGCAGGAAAGTCGTCTCCATAGCTGCTTCTCCGGGTTGGTTGATGGTAACCTGTGCAGACTACCATCTCAGGGGCAGCAGCCGGTCCATTCCATTAACGGAGTCGGATGGTCGACCGGCCGGCGCGCGTCGTAGCCACGATCTACGGCCAAGCCGGCCGGTCGATCAGCCGGCCCGTTTCAGCCAACCCGAAGGGCCGGGCATCTTTCCGCCAGGATCAGAGGCGATCGGCTCGGTCGTACATCTGGGTATGCCCTTCGCCAATCGCCTCTGCCCTGACGAAAACCTGCTCCGGCAGAATGGCTCCCAATAGCTGCGACATGCTCTAGAAAGTAAGCGTCTTTTCCATGATGACGGCGGGTATGCCGGACTGCCCGCCGCAATTCTTCGTCCAGCCGATCTCGGCAAATCCCAAGCCGGCATAGAATCGCATGGCGCGTTCGTTCTTGGGCTCGACTTCCAGCCGCATGCGCTTGGCGGCGGGAAAGCATGTCTCGATCTCGGCAAACAGATCACGGCCGATGCCCTGCCCCGTCAGATCAGGCTCGACATAGATCTGGTGAAGGACAACGACGTCCTTCTCATCCTTGTCCATTGCGGCAAAGGCCATGCCGCCAATCGTCTTCCCGTCGTCGGCCACCACGAATTCGGCGCCAGGCTGCACGAGCCTGCGCTTCAGCGCCTCCACCGAATGCCCTGAACCCGTGATCTCCGACACCTTGTCGGCGCCGTAGAGGGCGTCATAGGTTGCGTGCCAACTGCGGCCCAGCAGCGCCGAAACCTTCATAAGATCGACTTCGGACGCCGAGCGGATGAAGAACATCAGTCCTCCAGCCCGAGCTTGGCTTTCACCAGCGCCTGCACCGCCTGCGGGTTGGCCTTGCCGCCGGTCGATTTCATCACCTGGCCGACGAACCAGCCGGCAAGCGTCGGCTTCGCCTTGACCTTTTCAACCTGATCGGGATTGGCGGCGATGATCTCATCGACGGCCTTTTCGATCGCGCCGGTGTCCGTCACCTGCTTCATGCCGCGGGTCTCGACGATCTCGGCCGGATTGCCGCCCTCTTCGAGAATAATCTCGAAGAGGTCCTTGGCGATCTTCCCCGAAATCGTACCCGTGCGGATCAGATCGAGAATGCCGCCTAGCTGTTCAGGAGAAACCGGGGTTTCCTCGATTCCCTTGCCCGCCTTGTTGAGGGCGCCGAGCAGATCGTTGATCACCCAATTGGCGGCAATCTTGGCATCGCGGCCCTCGGCCAGCTTCTCGTAATAGTCGGCGATTGCCTTTTCGGATACCAGCACCGACGCATCATAGATCGTCAACCCGAGGTCGCGCACGAAGCGCTCCTTCTTGTCGTCCGGCAGTTCCGGGAGATGGGCGAGCAATTCGGCCACAAAGGCATTGTCGAATTCGAGCGGCAAGAGGTCCGGATCCGGGAAATAGCGGTAGTCATGCGCGTCTTCCTTCGAGCGCATCGAACGCGTTTCGCCCTTGCCGGCATCGAAGAGGCGCGTTTCCTGATCGATCGAACCGCCCTCCTCCAGGATGCCGATCTGGCGGCGCGCTTCATATTCGATCGCCTGGCCGATGAAACGAACGGAGTTCATATTCTTGATCTCGCAGCGCGTACCGAACTCGCCGCCGGGTTTACGCACCGACACATTGACGTCGGCGCGCATCGAGCCTTCGTCCATATTACCGTCGCAAGTGCCGAGATAGCGCAAGATGCTCCGGAGTTTGGTGATGTAGGCCTTGGCCTCGTCCGATGAACGCAGGTCGGGCTTGGAGACGATTTCCATCAACGCCACGCCGGATCGGTTGAGATCCACGAACGAAAGCGTCGGGTGCTGATCATGCATCGATTTGCCGGCATCCTGCTCCAGATGCAGCCGCTCGATCCCGATCTCGACATCCTCGAACTGGCCCTGCCTGTCCGGACCGATCGAGATAACGATCTTGCCCTCGCCGACGATCGGATCCTTGTATTGCGAGATCTGGTAGCCCTGCGGCAGATCAGGGTAGAAATAGTTCTTGCGGTCGAAGACCGAGCGATGGTTGATCTGCGCCTTGAGGCCGAGCCCCGTGCGCACCGCCTGCTTGACACATTCCTCGTTGATCACGGGCAGCATGCCGGGCATCGCCGCATCGACCAGCGACACGTTTGAATTGGCGGGCCGGCCGAATTCGGTCGAAGCGCCCGAAAACAGCTTCGAGTTGCTCGTCACCTGGGCGTGCACTTCCATGCCGATGACCACCTCCCAGTCGCCGGTGGCGCCCGGAATGAAGCGTTTCGGATCGGGTATGCGTACATCGACTAGGGTCATACTTCAGCTTCTCTTGATCGCGTCCTGGAACGAATTGGCGTTAGAACAATTACCCATCACAGGCAAGCATTTCAATGCTGGCTACGGGGACGATTGCGGGGAATGGGCATTCAGGGGTTCTGTTTCAAAATTGTTTCTGCTACGGCTTTCAGATTAAGTGCCAATGAGTTGGGGTCAATGGAACGTCTGAGCGGAAACCTGGCAGTTGCCTCGCTTTGCCTGCTTGTGAGCTTGGGCCTGACGATGATTCCGGCTACTTCCGCCTCCGCTTTCGAGATATTCGGCTGGAAATTCTTCGAGGATGACGAGAACGCCTCGGCCGTGTCCGATCCCGTGCGCTACAGCCTGACCTTCAATTCCGGTGGCAAGGAGCTTGACGAAAAGCTGCAGGACGCGTCCTCGCTCGTGCAGGAGAAGGAAGACCCCGTCAACGGCGACCTCGGCCTGGTGATCAAGGCCCGCGACGACCGCGAGCGCCTGCTCGCGGCTCTCTACGAGTACGCCCGCTACGGCGCGGTGGTGAAAATCACAGTCGCCGGCACCGACATCGACGAGCTGCCGCCGGTTCCAGAATTCCCGCGTGACAAGCCCATCCCGGTGACGGTGGATGTACAGCCCGGCCCCGTCTTCACGGTCGGTACCGTGTCGCTGACCGGCGACGCCACGAAATTCAACCCCGCCGATTACGGCCTCGATATTGGCGCGCAAGCCAATTCGACGCTGGTTATCGAAGCCGCCGGCAAGATGGTCGAGGACCTCGAAGCCGAGGGCCGGCCATTGGCCAGGCTGACAGAGCGAGGCCTGACCGCCGACCACAAGACCAATACGGTCGATATCCGCATCGGTGCGGCGAGCGGACCGGTGGCCGATGTCGGCGAGGTCACTGTTGCGGGCACAAAGACGGTCGATCCGCAATTCGTGAAGAAATGGTCACGCCTCGATCAGCACAAACGTTACTCGCCGCAGGAGATCAAGGATGCCAACGAGCGCCTGCGCAAGCTCGGCGTCTTTTCCTCGATCAACATCACCAAGCCCGACAAGCTCGACGAGAACGGCCAGATTCCAATGGCGATCGAGGTTCAGGACGGCAAGCAGCGCTATTTCGGAGCCGGCGCGCAGTTCTCAACCCTCGACGGCTTCGGCCTGCTGGGCTATTGGGGTCACCGCAACCTGTTCGGCGGCGCTGAATCACTGAAGATCACCGGCTCGGTGTCCGGTCTCGGCACCGAATGGGACTATCGCGAGCTCGATTATCTCGCTTCGGTCGAATTCTCCAAGCCTGGCATTTTCGACGCTTATTCGACGCTCAATATCAGCGTCATCGCCCAGCAGGTCGTACCCGAAACCTATCGGTCCACATCGCTGACCAAGCTTGCCAACATTGCCTACGAACTCAATCGGACGGACACAGTCACCGGTGGCGTCGACCTGACCTGGAACGAGACGGAAGACTTTCGCGGCGAATCGCGGTTCCTGACCTTTTCGCTGCCGGTCACCTGGGCCCGCGATGCCAGTGACAACAAGCTCGACCCGCATGAGGGCTATCGCCTGAAGCTGACCGGCATACCGAGCTATGAATTCAACCGCCAGAACTTCTTCACCACGCTCGACGGCACGGTCACCGGCTACACGTCCTTCGGCGAGGACAACCGCGTCACGCTGGCGGGCAAGTTCGCCATGGGCTCGCTGCTCATGGCGCCAGCGCTCGAGGATGTGCCGGCCACCCGACGGTTTTATCTCGGCGGCGGCGGCACGGTGCGCGGCTACGCCTACCAGGAAATCAGCCCCCGCAACGACAACGGCGACGTGCTGGGCGGCCGTTCCTATATGCTCGCCTCGTTCGAGACCCGCATCAAGATCAATGACACTTTCGGCGTCGTGCCCTTCATCGATGTCGGCAGCGTCTCCAGCCAGACCTATCCGGATTTCAGCGATATTCGCGCTGGCGCCGGCCTCGGCATACGCTACGCCACGCCCTTCGGCCCGTTGCGCCTTGATGTTGCCATGCCCATCAACAAATACCAGGATGGAAGCGTGTTCGGCATCTATGCCGGTATCGGCCAATCTTTCTGACAGGAATTGGCTTTCTGACGAGGAGTGAGAGAATCAGAACCGCGCTACGATGGATCGCCTGGATTTTCACCCGCCTGCTAATGCTGGCAGGCGTGCTGGTGCTCGTCCTGATCGCCGCGATCCTGCTGATCGGATATACCGCCACCGGCAATCAGTTCGCCGCCGACCAGATCGCCAGCCGGATTTCCACGCCGGATATGCAGGTCACGATCGAAGGCGCGCGCGGCCTGCTCGCCGGCCGGTTTCGTATCGACCGGGTGGAACTCGCCGATACCAAGGGCAAATATACCGAGCTTAGGAATATCGAACTCGACTGGTCACCGCTCGATCTCCTTGATGCGGAGTTTCATGCACAGCGGATCGCGGCATCCGACATTAACGTCTCGCGCCGGCCCGTCGTCACGATCGAGCCGGAACCTGCATCGTCGGACGCCAGTTTCAGCCTGCCTGTGGAGATCGCGGTCGATGCCATCGACCTACCCGCGATCGCGCTGGGCAAACCGCTGATCGGCCGCGAGGCGAGGCTGGCGGTGAAGGGCTCGGCCCGCGCCGCCGCCGATACGATCGCGCTCAAGCTGGATGCCACCCAGACGGATCGGCCCGACGCCAAGGCGCTTGCCGATCTCGCCTATGCCGTCAACGCCAACACGCTGAAGCTCGATCTCAAGGTCACCGAACCGAAGGGCGGGCTGCTGGCCACGGCTCTGCAACTACCGGGCGGCCCGGCGGTCGATCTCTCGGTCACCGGCGATGGCGCGCTTACGGATTGGACCGGCATCATCCGCGCGAAACTCGATGGCGCCGAACGGCTTGCGGTCAATGCCAGCCACCGGCAGAACGCGGCGGGCATGCATGACGTCAATCTCAATGGCGGCGGCGCGATCGGCAACCTGATGCCGCCTGCCTTCAGGCCACTGTTCGAAGGCGAAAGCGCGGTCGATGTCGATGCGTCGTTCGATGCTTCTGGCCATCTCGACATCCGCTCGGGCAAACTGATCAATGGCAGCTTCACGCTCGACGCGAGCGGCAAGATCGATCCCAAGGGTGAAGTCAATCTCAATGGCAGCCTGCATTCCGTCGGCGAGGTCATTCCGGTGCGCTTGCCCTTGGCGAATGGCGAATTACAGGCCGACCTGCGCAACGCCTCCTTCGTCGCGTCCGGCCCTTACAATGCGGTCGCCATCAATGTCGGAGCCGACATCGCGACACTAGCGCTGCCACAAGGCCGATTGACCGAAGTCTTCCTGCGGACAGAGACCGACGGTTTCGATCTCGCCACGCGCGCCGGCAAAATCGACGTTGAACTCTTGAGCCAGGGCGCTGCCGTCTCGGACCCACAACTGGCCCGCCTCGTGGTCGCGCCCATCGAGATCAAGGCGCCCTTCGACATAACGCCGACCCGTGTCGCATCGGAGGGCATCGAGATTTCCAGCGGCGTCTTGGGCGGCAAGGTCACGCTGGACTATGCCCTCGACACGGAGACCTTCGCCAGCGGCTTCAACCTTTTCCTGGCTTCCGCCCGCGCGCTGCCCGAGCCGCTGGCCTCGAAGGTTTCGGGCATGATCGAACTCTCCGGCAAGATCAATGGCACCCCCGATGACCTTGCCTTCAATCAAGTCAAGCTGGCCTCCAACCTGCTGACCGCCGAAGTTTCGGGCACGCTGAAAGCCAACGAACTCACCGCGTCACTCGCGGGTGACATTCCGGCGCTCACGGCATTCCAGCCAACGGTCGATGGCAAGGTTCATGTAACAGCCGATCTCACGGGTCCGCTTTCCGCGCTGGTGATCAAAGCCGGCATCACTTCCGACCAGATCACGGCCTCGGGACGCAAGCTGCAGGCGGTGGATGTGAAGTTCGACGGCACGCTCGACCCCACCAAACCGTCCGGAAAATTGACGCTGGGCACGGTACTGGACGGCCAGCAGATCAACCTCGCAAGCGATATCGTCCGCGAAAATGGGCTCGTCTCACTCCCGTCCATCACAGCCGATATCGGCCAGAACCTGATTACCGGTTCACTCAATCTCGGCCCGGATTTCCTGCCGACGGGCAAGATCAACGCCGATCTCGCCGATCTCTCGACGCTGGCGAAGCTCGCCGGCCAACAGGCTGACGGCGACCTCAAGCTCACTGTCGATCTCAGCGCCCGAAACGGCGCGCTTGCGGCGACAATCAACGGCGCCGGTTCGCGCATCGCGACCCAGGGTGTCGTGGTGTCCGAACCGATCATCAATATCAGAAGCGCCGACCTGCTGACTGAGCGCATCGGCGGCGTGGTCAAATCCCGCGAGATCGCCGCCGGCGCCAACCGTCTGGAAGCACTGGAAGCATCATTCGACCATCAGGCGACCAGCACGACATTCGACCTCAAGAGCAATTTCGATGGCGCACCGCTCACTGCCAGTGGCCTCGTCGACCAGCAGCCCGATGGCCTCCAACTGACGCTGAATACATTCGCCGCGTCGCCGCGAAAAATCCCGCTCGCGCTCGCCATGCCCGCCAAAGTGACCATGGCCGGCGGCACGACGACGATCGAGCCGGTCATGATCTCGGCGGGATCGGGCACGATAACAATCGAAGGCACGGTGGCCGATGCGCTCAATCTCACGGTCGATGCGAATGCCCTGCCCGCAAGCCTGATCAATGGCTTGGCGCCCGATCTTGACACCTCCGGGACGGTATCGGCCAAGGCCGACATCTCGGGTAACGCGGCGTCACCCGTCGTCAGCTTCGAAATGTCGGGCACAGACATCGCGGCCGGGCCCCTGAAGCAGGCCGGCCGCGCACCATTGCAAATTTCGTCCAAGGGCACGTTCGCCAACGCTCTGCTTTCTGCGCAGACCACGATATCAGGCATTGCCGAGCTCGGCGACCTCAGGACGGATGCCGAAATACGGGTTGGCGAAGACATCCGGATCGAGAAGTTTGCCGTCAACAGCAACGCCCTGAATGGCTCCGTCACAGGCACGTTTGCGCCCGCGACACAGGCGATCGCGACGGCTTTCGACATCAATGTCACGGGCCAGAGCATGGTCCCGACGTCGATCGCCGCCAAGCTCCGCGGCCCCTTGCGGCTGACCGGCAAGCTCAATGGCACGCCGGCTGATCTCGCATTCAGCGATATCAAAGTCGCGTCCAATATCGTTACCGCCGATGCATCCGGCACAATGAAATCAGGCGTGCTGCAGGCGAATGTGACTGGCGCCCTGCCCGACCTCTCGGCTTTCCAGCCCAATGTCTCAGGCGCGGCGCAATTTTCCGCCGAAGCCTCCGGCCCCACCTCCGCCCTCGCCGTCAAGGCTCAACTCACCTCGGCTGAAGCCGTGCTTGTGGGCCGGGCACTGAAGGATCTCACCGTCGATCTCGATGGCGTCGTCGATCCCGCGAGCCCGAGCGCCAAGCTTACCGCTACTGGCACGCTCGACGAGCAGGCGATCAATGTGGCGGGCGACCTTGTCACTACCGAGGGACGGATATCGATCCCGTCGCTCAAGGCCGATATCGGCCGCAACACGATGACTGCCAAGCTGGCATTCGACAGCGCCTTCCAGCCGACGGGCAATGTCACTTTCGACCTTCCCGATCTCGGATTACTCGCGGCGCTTGCCGGCCAGCAGGCTACGGGCGATCTCAAGGGTCAAGCCGATCTCGCGGCCACCGACGGCAAGATGAGCGCCCGGATCAAGGCGAACGGTACCGGCATCGCCGCTCACGGCCTCACGATCCGCAACCCCGCCGTCGACCTCGACATCCCCGACCTCCTGACCGGCCAGATCTCCGGCACGGTCAAAGCCGCCGAACTCGCCGCCGGCACCAACCGCCTCGCCAATCTCGACGCGGACTTCGCGCTCGTGGGCGACCGCACCGATTTCACCGTCAACGGCATCCTCGACGAAGCTCCTCTTGTCGCCAAGGGCGCGATCACGCGCCAGGCCGGTGGCATGGACATAGCGTTGGCGGAGTTCTCGGCCACGCCGCGCAAATTGCCGATCAAGCTCTTGGCTCCGGCAACAGTCAGGATCGCGGATGGCGCAACCGATCTCGGCGATATCCAGCTCTCCGTCGGCTCCGGGACCGTGAAACTATCGGGCACAGCAGGCGACACGCTAAACGTTTCAGCCTCGGCGTCCGATCTTCCCGCCGCTCTCGCCAATACTTTTGCCCCCGACCTCGGCGCCGATGGCACTCTTTCGGCCAACGCAACGGTCACCGGCACCGCCACAGCGCCGTCCGTCACCTTCGACGCGACCGCGAAGGGCCTCATCGTCAGGCAAATCCGGGATGCCGGCCTTGTTGCGCTCGATGTCACGTCAAAGGGAACGCTCACCGGCAACGTGCTCTCGGCCGAAACCGTGATCGATGGCATTGAGAAACTGGGGCAGACGCGTGTCCTGAGTGATGTCGCCCTCGCCGACGATCGCATTTCGGTGCAGAAGCTCGACCTCGCGAGCGAAAAGCTCAATGGCACGCTCACCTCCGACTACGTTCTCGCCACCAAGCGCCTCAATGCCACGTTCGACCTCTCGACAGTCGCCGATGGCCTGTTGCCGCCTCAGATCGCCGCCAAGATCAAGGGTCCTGTGGCGCTCAGCGGCAAGATTGCCGGTATCTTGCCCGGCGACATGACCATCAGCGATCTCAAGCTGAAGTCCAACGTATTGACCGCCGATGGCACTGCCACACTCAAAGGCAACGATCTCCACGCCAAACTCGCCGGCGACATTCTCGACATCGCCGCCTTCCACCCCGATGCCTCGGGCAAGGCGCAGTTTACCGCAGATGCCTCAGGTCCGTTGACGGCATTGAAGATCAAGGCAACACTCACATCAGCCGAAGCCGTCCTCGCCGGTCGTCCGCTGAAAAACCTTGATCTCAAGATCGACGGCGTCGCCGATCGTGCCAAGCCCAGCGGCAAGATCACTGCATCTGGCAAGCTCGACAACCAGAAGATCGATGTATCCGCCGATCTGGTCACCGATCAGGGACGCATTTCCGTCCCGGCCCTGAAGGCCAATATCGGCCGCAATTCGCTCACCGGCGCCATCCAGCTCGCCGAAAACTTTCTGCCCTCCGGCAACCTGAAGTTCGATTTCCCCGATATCGGTCTCCTCGCGGCCCTCGGCGGCCAGAAAGCGAGCGGCGACATATCGGGCCAGATTGACCTGACCAATGTCGATGGCAAGATCGCTGCGAAAATCAAGGCCCAGGGCACGGGTATCGTCGCGCAGGGCATCACGATCACAAACCCGGCGATCGATCTCGATATCCCCGATCTCATGTCCGGCCAGATCTCGGGCACCGCCAAGGCGGGCGAACTGGCGAGCGGCCAGAACCGGCTCGCCAATCTCGACGCCGGCTTCGCACTTTCCGGTGCGAAAACCGATTTCGATATCAAGGGCAATTTCGACGGCGCGCCGTTGATCGCCAAAGGCGCGGTTGAGAACGGCCCGGACGGGCTTTCCCTGACACTCGCCAATTTCACTGCAAGCCCGAAAAAGATACCAGTCAAGCTGTCCTCGCCGGTCACGATCCGCATGGTCGATGGCGCCGCCGATATCGCGAATCTCACCATCGCCACCGGCAAGGGAACGATCACCGTCGATGGCACAGCCGGTAGCAAGCTCGAACTCAAGATCAAGGTGACGGCGCTCCCCGCGAGCCTTGCGAACACGTTCGCAGCGGGGCTCGACGCGGGCGGCACGATCTCCGCCAATGCGACGGTCAGCGGCACCTCGGCCAGCCCCACCGTGAATTTCGACGTCGACTGGCAGAGCGCCGTGACCAGCCAGATCCGCGCCGCCGGCATTTCCGCGCTCGCGGTCACCGCCAAAGGCAAGCTGGAAAAAAACGTGCTGTCGATCAACACCAATGTCAGGGGCGGCGGCGGGCTGACGCTGACAGCCAATGGCACGGTCGGCATGATGGGCTCACAATCTCTCAATCTCAGCATCAAGGGCCAGTTGCCCTTCTCCGCGGTCGCGGCTCAGCTTACCGCCCAGGGGCTGGCGCTGAAGGGTGATGCGAATTTCGATCTCAAGATCGGCGGCAATGCGGCCAATCCGCAAGTCACCGGCCAAATCAAGACGTCTGGCAGCCAGTTCATCGCGATCCGCCAGAACCTGATCGTCAACGGTCTCGGCGCAACCGTGACACTGTCGGGTCAAACCGCCACGATCAGCAATCTCTCCGGCCGGCTCGAAGGCGGCGGCACGGTCAGTGCATCCGGCACGATCGGCATCCGCCCGGGCGCGAATTTTCCCGCCGACCTCAAGATCAAGCTCGACAATGCCGTCTATGCCGACGGCCGCGTCGTCGTTGCCAAGATGAACGGCGACCTCAACGTCAAGGGACCGCTGCTGGGCAGCGCGACGCTGGGCGGGTCCATTCGCCTGCGCCGCGCCGATATCACCGTGCCGGAGCGACTTCCCGCCTCACTCGCCAATGCCAATGTCAAGCACAAGAACGCGCCACGCGAAGTCGTCAAGCAGAGCAGCGAACTCAGAGCCGACGCAACCTCCACGGCCGACAAAAACAAGGCTGGCGGCATGCGCCTCAGTCTCAAGATCGTCGCCCCGCGCCAGATCTTCGTGCGCGGCCGCGGCCTCGATGCCGAGCTTGGCGGCGAAGTGCTGATCTCGGGCTCATCGAGCGCGCCGAGCGTATCTGGCGGTTTCAAGATGCGGCGCGGCAGGCTTGCGATCATCGGCAAGCGGCTCGATTTCACCACCGGCCAGATCACCTTCGGCGGCGGATTGGTCCCGGCACTGAATATGGTCGCCTCCACCACCGTCAATGCCAATACGTTGAATGTCAATGTCAACGGCCCGGCCAACGACCCGAGTTTCAGCTTCACCTCTTCGCCGGCACTGCCGCAGGACGAGGTGCTGGCGCAGTTGATCTTCGGGCGGGATTCGGCGAGCCTGTCGCCGTTCCAGATCGCCCAGCTCGCTGACGCCGTTGCCACGCTCTCCGGCGGCCAGCGCACGTCGCTGTTCAACAAGCTCCGGCAGGGTCTCGGCGTCGATGACCTCAATGTCGGCACCGACGAGAATGGCGGCGCGCAGGTGACGGCCGGCAAATACATCAACCGCCGCACCTATCTCGAACTCAAGCAGGGCGAGGACTCCACCAAATCCGGCGTCGCGATCAACCTCGACATCGGCAAGGGCGTCAAGCTTCGCGGCGAGGCGACGCAGGATGGCAACACGTCCACCGGCATTTTCTACGAGAAGGAATACTGAGCCATCGTCACAATTGACGATTTCTACATGCATCCGTATATCGGACGCATCGATGGAGTGTTGATGTCTATTTTGTCCGAGATTGTCTGAAGGGCCCTGCCCGCGGAATTCTTTCAGCGCGCAGCGGTCTGCAATTGAACCTCCGGCTTAACCTTAAGCCGGGAAAGTTTTGTTGCGCCCATTCGGGCTATCTCGGAACTCACATCATGGATATCACGCGCAGTGAACAGCGCATTCTGCACCTGCTCGCCCAGGGCGGCTGGATTGAACACATCCGAAACCACAAGGCCAAGGTCACTGAAGTGAAATGCTTCAGCCGCGATGGCTGGCTTTATCCGGGCATCGACATCGAACTCTTCCGCAAGCTCAAGCGGCTGAAGGCGATCTCGTCGTCACGCGGCCAGCCTTACCGGATCAGCGGCCGGGGCCTCGTGCTCGTACGGTCGCAGGCCGACAATCGCTGAACAGCAAAGCCAGCGGGCGGGACATGCCCGCTGGCGCCTCATCCAAGCTGGTGTTAGAATTCTCATGTCATTTGGTGCGGGGGTGCTGATGTCGAATTTCAAGAAGGCAGTGGTTTCTATTCCGGGGAAAGAGCGTGTCGCCAAGACACCGTTCGGCGCTCGCATCGTCATTCACGCCACGGCGGCGGAAACCAATGGCGCCTATGGCATGTGGGAGACCTTTACGCCTCCGGGCCAAGGCCCCGCGCCGCACACCCATACGCGCGAGACGGAGTGCTTTCGCGTCATAAAGGGCCTCTACCGCTTCCGCTGCGGCGAGGAAGAATTCGACGCCCCACCGGGAACCGTCGTCGTGTTGCCGCCGAACGTCCGTCACAGCTGGCGCAACATCTCCGACGAACCGGGCCAGATGTTTGGAATGGTAACGCCGGGCGGCTGCGAGCAACTCTTCATGGACATAGAGAATGAAGGTGCCGATACGCCGGAAAAGATCGCCGCCGTCGAGGCAAGGCTCGGCATCGTCAACGACGAAACCGAAGTGCGTGCCGGTCGTAAAAAGGCTTGACTTGGATCAGCTTGCACTCAGTTGGTGCGGCATGCGCTTGAGATGTTCAATGATCTTCGTGCGCCATCCCTCGATCATCTCGACATAGGCATCGCCGATGAAGGCATCGATCGCCGCATTGCCGGCCTCACTGAGCCCGGTCAGCGTATAGCCGGCCTCCACCCGGCAGGCACCTTCACCGTCCGTCCGGCAGACACTTCAACAAGAGTTGAGCGCGAGCCCGGCGTGACCCGGCTATCGATCGTCTCGCCATTGGCGGGATGGAAGTAGTGCGGCGCCCAGCCCTCGACCCACATCCGCTCGCCCTCGGGCGTAAAGAACTCGATCGCCTCGTCGGCGCTGATCGGCAACAATATGCTGTGGGAGACTTTTTCGTGGCGTGCGATGAACATGTTTCACCCCTTTGCACAATCTGATCATGAATCAAAAAACCCGCCCGGTTTGTTCCGGGCGGGCTCATCGTTCGATCGCACAACGGTGCTCAGCTGTCACGCAGCTTGACGATGTCGTTCATCAAGCCTCCGGTACCGTTGTGGATCGTCAGGCGCTCCACCTTGCCGGCGATCGTCTCGAGGGCTTCGAGTTCCTTGAGACGCAGCATGACAGGGTGCTCGGCCATCACCTTGGCCGTGTTGAGCAGCGAACGCGTGGCGTTCGTCTCTTCCCGGCGCCGGATGACGTTGGCCTCGGCCTGCTTCTCGGCAGCGACGACCTGGTTGAGGATATCACGCATCTCGCCCGGCAGGATCACGTCCTTGAGCTCAACGGCGGTCACCTCGATGCCGATCGCCAGCATGTCGCTACGGATTCCTTCTGCTGCCTCGGCCGTCACCGCGGCCTTCCGCTCCAGAATCTGGTCGAGCGTCATGGTGCCGAGCATGGTCCGAAAGGCATGCTGAAGCGCCCGGTAGAGCACGTCGGCATAGTCCTTCACCTCGGTCACGGCCCTGAGCGGATCGGCGACCCGGTATTCGGCCGTCAGGTTCACCCGGATCGTCACCTTGTCGCGTGTCAGCAGTTCCTGACCTGTCACGTCGAGCGGCTGGCGCTTGAGATCGACCATCTTGATCGTCACCAGCTTGCCGACGTTCCAGTAGCCGTGCAGGCCTGCTTCGAGCGACCGGACATAATCGCCGTCGGCGAAGACCAGGCCAACCTGACCCTGCTGGACGGTGACCAGAGTGACGAACTCCATCTTCCGTGCGCGAACCAGCCGGCGCAGCAGCCCTGCCTCGATCGACAGCTCGGTGGCCACGTCGAATCCGGACTTCGTCCACGGACCGGCATCCGTCCACACGATCAACTTCTGGTTGGGGGCGAGAGCCGAATGGATCTCACCGTCGCGCTCGATCACGGAGACCTCGCGGTCGCCTGTCCGGAAGGCCGTCAGATGGCGGCTGGCCTGTTCCGGCAGCCGGTCGAACAATGCCTTCTCGTAGGGCGAGGTGAATACCGGATTGCCGATATCGTGGCGGATCAGGTCCATATCCTCGGCCTTCCAGGCGCGCACATGCTCGCCAGGGCCCAAGATGTCGTGGACCTGCCCCTTGTGGAGCGCGATCACCCGTTCGGTTTCCTTCACGCGGACGCGCTGGCGTCCCAAAATCAAGTCGAGAATGGTCATTGTTCTGATCCTGCCGAATGCTACGTCACAATCCGGTCTTCCTTTCGTTTCGTACTTCGTTATGAGACCCAGGGACCGGTGGCATGAGGCCGACGCGGGACGAGCGTGAGCGGGCTACGAGGCAAGTAGGCGAGCGCCGGAGGCGGACCTCCTTAGCCGGCAAACTTACGTCTTGGCCATCACCGTCGACCGGCGTCGGCACATGGCGTCAAGCCGTTTCGCGTGCCGGATCTCGCGATCCGGCCCGTTGTCAGGCTCTCTGCATTCCGGTCCCTGGACCGTATTTGGATAACACCGTGACAGGGTGTTGCTGATTTTAAGTCAGCGATCTTGGAGAAGGATTTGAACCTTCGACAATCGGGTTAACAGTCCGATGCTCTACCAACCTGAGCTATCCATGGAGCAGACAACCGGATTTGAACCGGCGACATCCGGGAGGCTTGCGCGTCCGGTGCTCTACCAAACTGAGCTATATCCGCATCCCGTCCTCCGAAGAGGCATCCGCATACAGGGCTGGCAAGGCCGCCTGCACGGGTGGAGGTTGAAACTCCGACCATCGATGCCGCTCCGGCGTGTGGCCGGGAGCGGGCCTATACGGGCATCAAACGTTGCGGACAAGATGGAAACGACGCGCCATGCGACAGGCTGCCGCACCGTTGCGAAAATGACACAGCGCCGGTTGGCGGTCAGATCGGTTTTTCGAGCAGCATCCGCGGCAGCGGAAGCCCAAGAGTTTTCGACATTTTCACGCCACGCCAAGTCTCGCGGAACCCCTGGCGGATGTAAAGATCGATCGCGCGGAGATTGGCTTGAGCGACCTCGATTCTTGCCTTGGCAAGCTTGTCGGCGCGCATCCTGTTGATCAGTTCGCCGAGAATGGATGTGCCGATGCCCCGGCCCTGAAAGCCCGGATCGATCCAGAGATCGGAAATGTAATCCCAGGGATGGGTGGTATTGCCCGGTTCGTCATAGCTGTCGCGCGCGCCCCAGCCGACGACCAGGCCTTCGGCCCGGCACACGACGAGATCGCATTTGGGATTCTTGACGAATTCCTTGAGCCAACTTTCAACCCTCGCCTCGACCTCGGGATCGAACCATTCGGGATAAAGGCGATTGTCGAGCCAGGAAATGTATCCCACCCGGGCGACCCCGTTCCGGTCCTCGTCAGTCATGGTCCGGAACGTGAGGTCAGCCATATATTACCACCATTTGGTTGGCGTGAAGCGTCCGGCGGCCTGCTCGATCACATGGGCCGTCTGGAACAGGGTTTCTTCATCGAATGCCTTGCCGATCACCTGCAGGCCGAGCGGCAGCCCCTTGTGGTCAAGCCCGGCAGGCACCGCTATGCCAGGCAATCCGGCCATGTTCACCGTCACCGTGAAAATATCGTTGAGGTACATTTTCACCGGGTCGTTGGCCATGTCCTGGTCGGCGATGCCGAAGGCGGATGATGGCGTGGCCGGCGTCAGGATCGCATCGACGCCCGCCTCAAAAGCGAGTTCGAAATCGCGCTTGATCAGCGTCCGCACCTTCTGCGCCCGGATGTAATAGGCATCGTAATAGCCGGCCGAGAGCACATAGGTTCCGATCAGGATGCGGCGTTTGACCTCGGTGCCGAAACCGGCAGCGCGGGTCTTCTCGTACATCTCGAGAATGTCCTTGCCGTCCTGCCTGAGGCCATAACGGACACCGTCATAGCGGGCGAGGTTCGAGGACGCTTCCGCAGGCGCTACGATATAATAAGCCGGCAAAGCATATTTCGTATGCGGCAAACTAATATCCACGATCTCGGCGCCAGCGTCTTTGAGCCAAGCAATGCCCTGCTGCCAGATGCTCTCGATCTCCTCGGGCATGCCCTCGACGCGGTACTCCCTCGGAATCCCGATCTTCTTGCCCTTGAGCGATTTGCCGATTGCCGCTTCATAATCAGGAACAGGCAAATTGACGGATGTCGTATCCTTGGGATCGATGCTGGCCATCGATTTGAGCAGGATCGCCGCATCGCGCACATCGCGGGCGATCGGCCCGGCCTGATCGAGCGAGGAGGCGAAGGCGACGATGCCCCAGCGCGAGCAACGGCCGTAGGTCGGCTTGATGCCGACCGTGCCGGTGAACGCCGCGGGCTGGCGGATTGAGCCGCCTGTGTCGGTGGCCGTCGCGCCCGCCGCCAGGAAGGCCGAGACCGCGGCAGCGGAACCACCGGACGATCCACCCGGCACCAGAGCGGCATTGGAGCCCTTGGCGCGCCAGGGGTTCTTCACCGGCCCGTAATAGGATGTCTCGTTCGATGAGCCCATAGCGAACTCGTCCATGTTGAGCTTGCCGAGCATCACCGCGCCGTCATCGAACAGGTTCTGGCTGACGGTCGATTCGTATTCGGGCTTGAAGCCGTCGAGGATATGGCTGCAGGCCTGCGTATGGACCCCCTTGGTCGCGAACAGATCCTTGATGCCGAGCGGAATACCTTCCAGCGCACCGGCCTGCCCGGCGGCGATCCGTGCATCCGAAGCCTTTGCCTGCGCGCGGGCGATATCGTGCGTCACGGTGACATAGGCGTTGAATTGCGCATTGGCCGCATCGATCGCAGTGAGATAGGCCTCCGTCAGTTCGACGGCGGAAAACTCCTTGGCAAGAAGCTTCTTGCGTGCTTCGGCGATCGTCAGGCTTGTCAGTTCACTCATCAGGCTTTCACTTCAATTCTCAGGCAGCGAGCTGCTTGTGATAAAATACGGAATATTCTGTATCGGGATAGTCGAGCACCGGACCGCAGCGGTTGAACCCGGCCTTCTCGTAGATCGCCCAGGCCGCGGGATGCTGGTCCCCGGTTTCGAGCACCACTTCCTCGATGCCTTCGTCCGCCGCCGCGTTGAGTATCTCGCCGAGAATACGCCGGCCGATGCCCTGGCCGCGATAGTCCTCATGTGTGAACATCCGCTTGACCTCGGCGATCCGGCTGTCGTGGCGCTTCAGCGCGCCGCAGCCGATCGCCTTGCCGTTATCCCTTGCGATCCATACGGTCACATCGGGTTCCGCCATCTGTTCGACCGTCAGGTGAAAGACGAATTCCGGCGGCGTCAGTTTCAGCAGATATTCGTTGAGCGAGGCGACGAGCACGCGCACGTCATCCTGCAGCGGGCTTTCGATAGCAATCGTGATGGCCATACTGGACTCCATCTTGCGTGCGTTCCCTACTCGACGACCTTGGGAACCTCGAAAAAATTCTGTTCGGTCAAAGGCGCGTTGGCGACGATCCGGTCGGCTATGTTGCCGTCGGTCACTTCGTCCTTGCGCATCTTCATCGCCATCGGCGTCACCGAAGTCATCGGCTCGACCCCGGTCACGTCGACTTCGGAGAGTTGTTCGACAAAACCGAGGATGCCGTTGAGCTCCCCGGTCATCCGCACAGCCTCGTCTTCGGTCACGGCGAGCCGGGCAAGCCTGGCCACGCGTTTGACGGTCGCAACATCTACGGACACAACATTCTCCAGTTAGATTTCCCCTGCCCGCTATAAAGGCGCATGGCAGGCCGTGCAATCGCTTTTTGACGTGGGTGGCGAGGGCTCAGAGCGTGGCCGTAGCGCCGGGATCAAGCACCTCGACGCGGGCCTTCGCACCTTCCATCCCGGCGACGAACTTGTCGGCCGATTGGTCGAGCAGGCCAAAGCTTTTATAGTGACAGGGAATGACGGTCTTGAAGTTGAAGAAGCGCCGGCAGGCCAGTGCCGCGACAGCACCGCCCATGGTGAAACGGTCGCCGATCGGCACGAGACCGATATCCGGCTGATGCAGTTCCTCGATCAACGCCATGTCGCCGAATATATCGGTGTCGCCCATATGCAAGAGCGACGGCTCGTCGTCGAAATGCAGCATCAGCCCATTGGCGCTGCCGAGCGAGTGGCTGACACCGTCCTCGGTCAGATGTGCCGAGGAATGCAGTGCATTGGTCAAGGTGACGCTGAAATTGCCGGTATGGATCGTGCCCCCTGTCCCGGCTGGATTGACCTTCTTGACGCCGCGAAATTCGAGCCAGTCGCCGAGATCGGCATTGGCCACGACCTCGGCACCGAGTTCGCCGGCAAGCGCGATCGTGTCGCCGACATGGTCCATATGCCCGTGGGTGAGCAGGATATGCGTGACGCCCTTGGTGACCTCCTTGACATCCTGACCCTGGAAGGCCGGATTATGCGTGAAGAACGGATCGATCAGGATCGTATCCTTGGCGGTCTCGATACGAAAAGCGGAATGGCCGAGCCAGCGGATCTTCATGGTAAGTCTCCCTTGTCGTTGTTGGGAGTGTTGATACCCAAATCGGCCAGTGGTGGCCAGACTCCTGAAGGCATTTCTGCTTGAGATATGGAAATTCCTGCCGCGCACCGCTAAGGAGAACGATGACCATCCTCACCATCGACGAACTCGCATCCACACTCGCCCCCGGCGATCTTGTCGCCGGCCTCGACCTCGGCACGACAACTATCGGCCTGTCGCTCTCCGACAAGGGTCGGCGGTTTGCCACGCCGCGAACCGTGATCAGCCGCAAGAAATTCACTCTGGATGCCGAACTGCTTCTGGCCTTTGCGGCAAAGGAAGAGGTCAAGGCCTTCGTCATCGGACTGCCGATCAACATGGATGGTAGCTCCGGACCCCGCGTCCAGGCAACACGCGCTTTCGTGCGCAACATGGAGGCGAAGACCGGCATACCCTTCGTCTACTGGGACGAACGGCTTTCGACTGTGGCAGCCGAGCGGGTGCTGATCGAAATGGACGTATCGCGCAAGAAGCGCAGCGAGCGGATCGATTCCGCCGCCGCATCCTTCATTCTTCAGGGCGCGCTGGACAGGCTTTCATCCATAGCAAGGGCGGCGGCGGGTGAGGATTTCGCCTGACGCGCCTGCCACCAGGCGGCAATCGTCTTGCGGCGGCGGAAGGACAGGATACCGGCGAGAATGAACGTGTCCATGACGATGGCCCGCACGACAAGGCCCGGAATGTCCTTCGGCGGCAGGCCGAGAATGCTGCCATACAGTTCGAAGACGAAATCGTTCATGCGCCGGCTGAGGATCAGGTAGCCGAAATTGATGTCGTTATAGGAAAGTCCGTACCACGTCCCGAGAATGACGATCGGCATAGCCCAGAAGATCAATATCCATTTCATTATCGCGTCCTCGGCTGCTGCGGATCGAGGCCGTTTTCCCCGCCCCGATCCGCATGTCCCACGGCCATGTCATGCCCCGAAGGGCGATTTATCCCCTCCACCCGAAACGAGCGGAACTCCTGTTAAAGTCTTGTTTTTGCCCGCAGAACGGGATTGGCAACCAGCCTGTCGAAAAGTCCTGTTATCGAGATCGTGAGTAGCGGCAAGGCAAGATCCTTGGCGACGAGCGAGATCGCCAAGGCCAATCCCGCAACAGCAATCATCCCTGTCTTTCCGCTTGTCATGGCCGACGCTGAACCTCTCTGACCGACAAGTGGCAATGTCCCAGCTTCGCCGCCGAGGCGCAACGTTAAACAATTGTTAGGGTTAATTTCCACGGAGGCCGGGTCGCAGGTTACGGATAGACGCCGCGCACCAGCCTCCGGATCGCCTGGGCCACGCGATCCCATTCCTTCTCGCTTGTGAGTTCGAGACCCGCGAAACGTCCCGCCGTCGCGCCTGCCAGAACCACATGCTGTACGGCCGCGAGCAGGATGGCATTGAGCGCGAAATGGTCGATCCCCTTCGGCGGCGGCATGGCGCCCCTCAGCTTCTCGATCCACAGTCCGAGCGCCTTCGAGCGCGCCTCCGACAGTCGCAGTACCTGCGGGGAATTGTCCGAGACCTCCCAGGCGATGATCCGTCGTGTCAGCGGATCGTTCCTGAGCACCTGCATGAACAGCAGCATCATGTGCTCGACGAGATCGCCATAGGTCAGCATGAAGCCGGAGCTGCCACCAACCGGCATCTTCTCGCCGATCCAACCCGCGAGTTCGCCGCCGATCGCATCGACCAGCCCGTCCATGCCGCCATAGTAGCGGTAGATCAGCTGCTTGTCGCAGCCTGCGCGGCGCGCCACGGCATTGACGCCGAAATTCTGGAAGCCGTTCTCGGCCAGCAGCTCGGTCGCTGCCTTCAATATCCGCGCTCTGGTCGCGTCGCGGTTGCGCGGCGGCGCGACATCCACCGCAAAATTGTCCGTTTGCATTCCTGCCACCTGTTTCGAGCGGGAACCTAGTGGCATCACCATGCAGTGACAATCGCACGGCCTGTGTTGTCCACATGGTTTGCTCGGGTCAACAATGCGCTTGCAGTTGGTGAAGCGGCCAACTAACAAGAGCCAGCCTCCCCCCGCGAAGTCCTTACATGCAGATCATCTTCGAAAGCATCCTGCCGATCTTCCTCATCGTTGCCGCCGGCATCGTGCTGAAGCGCCTGCCGCTCTTCGACAAAGGGCTCTGGAACGGTCTCGAACAACTCGGATTCTATGTCCTCTTTCCCTGCTACCTGTTCGTCACACTGGCCACCGCCGACTACTCGGATATCGATATCCTGCCGGTAAGCGTCGTCTATCTCGGCGCGGTTCTGTTGATGGCAGCCCTGCTGATGGCAGCGTGGCCGCTGTTTCGCGCCCGTGGCGTCGGTGCGCCGCAATTCACCTCGGTTTTCCAGACCGCGACCCGCTGGAACGGCTTCGTGGCGCTGGCAATCGCCGAACGTATCGCCGACCGGCCGGGCGTGGCGATGGTCGCCTTCCTAATGGGCGCCATCATCATCCCGATCAATTTCATCAATATCGGCCTGTTGATCTGGTTCGGCGGCGGCAAGAAAGGGTTCATGACGGTCACGTTCAAGCTGGTGACCAATCCGATGGTGTTTTCCAGCCTGCTCGGCGTATTCGCGGCAGCGCTCGGTATCCACATCTACGCGCCGGTCCTCAGTGCGCTCGATCTTCTCGGCCGCTGCGCACTTGGCCTTGGCCTGCTGATCGTCGGTGCCGGATTGCAGGTGTCGGATGCGCTCAAACCAAGGCCGGTCATGCTCGTGCCGGTCTTCCTGAAACTGCTGGCCTTTCCGGCGCTGGTCGTCGTGCTTGGGCTGATTGCGGGCCTCGATCACACCACAATCCAGCTGCTCGGTCTCGCAGCCAGCGTACCGACAGCGATGAACGGCTATCTGCTTGCCAAGCAGATGGGTGGCGACGCGCCGCTCTATGCGGCGATCTCGACGATCCAGACCGTCGCCGCCTTCATCACCATGCCGATCGTGCTGGCCGTAGTTGCGCTTTTCTAGCTGGCGGCCTCGCCGAGGCTCGATCCGGCGCCGAGTTTTTTCAGGATCCATGGCAAAATCAGGATCAGCACCGAAAGAACCAGGAAGAACAGAGCCAGCGGATGGGTCACGAACACGCTGGCGTCCCCCTGGCTGATCATCATCGCCCTGCGGAACTGCTCCTCGGCCAATGGCCCCAGAATGAGGCCGATGATCACAGGCGCGATCGGGAACCCATAGCGTCGCATCAGAAAACCGACGATACCGAGTATGAAGAGGATGATCAGGTCGGCGGCGGAATGATTGAGGCCATAGACCCCGAGCGCCGAAAACACCATGATGCCGCCATAGAGCAAGGGCGCCGGAATTGCGAGCAGACGCACCCATAGCCCGACCAGCGGCAGGTTGAGAATGAGCAGCATCACGTTGCCGATATAGAGGCTGGCGATCAGGCCCCAGACCAGCGGGCCCGAATTGGTGAACAGTTGCGGTCCAGGCTGCAGCCCATATTGCTGGAAGGCAACCAGCAGGATCGCGGCAGTGGCGGATGTCGGCAGACCGAGCGTCAGCAGCGGCACCAGCACGCCGGCGACTGCTGCATTGTTGGCAGCCTCGGGACCAGCCACGCCCTCGATCGCGCCATGGCCGAATTCTTCCGGATTCTTTGCCAGCTTCTTTTCCATGAAATAGGACAGGAAGGTCGGAATCTCGGTACCGCCAGCCGGCAGCACTCCGAAGGGAAAGCCGAGCGCGGTGCCGCGCAGCCAGGGCTTCCAGGAACGTCCCCATTCCTCACGGTTCATGAACAGCGAACCCTTGACGGCCAACACCTCCGCCTCTCGCAGATCCTTCCGCGAGGCGATATGCATGGCCTCGCCGACCGCAAACAGGCCCACCGCCACGACCACGACGTCGATGCCATCCAGCAGGCTCAGAATGCCGAACGACAGGCGAGGCTGGCCTGTCAACTCGTCGATGCCGGTCAGGCCGAGGGCAAGGCCGAGAATGAGCGAAGTGACGCCCCGCAGCAGCGAACTGCCGAGTAGCGCCGATGCCGCGGTAAAGGCAAAGATCATCAACCCGAAATATTCGGCCGGACCAAAGCGCAGCGCCAGCTTGACGAAAACCGGGGCGAGGAAGGTCAAAAGCAGCGTGCCGATCGTGCCGGCAATGAAGGATCCGATGGCGGCGGTCGAGAGTGCCGCAGCCCCCCGCCCCCGCCGCGCCATCATGTTGCCTTCGACGGCAGTAATGATCGAACCGGACTCACCGGGCGTGTTGAGCAGGATCGAGGTTGTCGAGGAACCATACATCGCACCGTAATAGAGCCCGGCAAACATGATGAAGGCGCCTGTCGGGTCAAGCTTCGCCGTCACCGGCAGCAGCAGCGCGATCGTCAACGCCGGCCCGATGCCGGGCAGGATGCCGATCAGCGTGCCGAGCGTCGTGCCGACAAGACACCACATCAGGTTGGTCGGCGTCAGCGCCGTGGCAAATCCGTCCAGAAGGAATTGCATCGCTTCCATCAGAAGAGACCTCCGAGCACGCCAGCCGGCAATTGCAGGTTCAACAATTTGGTAAAGGTGAAATAGGCGATCGTGGTCATGACCAGCGCGATGATGATGTCACGAACATATCTGCGGCTGCCGAAGCCCAGCGACACCGTGAAGAACAGCACCGAAGAGGCCAGGATGAACCCCAGCCATTTGATGAACAGGATTTCGAAGACGAAACCCGCGGCGATCAGGCCCAGAGCCTTCCAATCCGTGTCGTCGGTATCGGCCGCGAGCTTCTCGGACCCAGTCCTGAAGGCCTGGATCAGAAAACAGAGACCCACGACACCTAGAGCGATGGCCGCGACATAAGGGAAGATCTGCGGGCCCATCTTGGCGTAGTTGGGCGCGATGCGCATCTGCGAGGTACTGAGTGCAATCAGTGCACCCAGTGTCGCCAGCAGCAGGCCGGCAACAATGCCGGCCGTCCGTGATTCCTGTTTCATCTCAGCCCCTTATTGTACGAGGCCGATCGCCTTAAGCACTTCCGTGGTCCGCGCATCCTCTTCCTTGACAAGTGCCGCGAACTCATCGCCGGAGAGGTAAAGGTCGGTCCACTTCTTGTCGGCCAGGATCTTCTTCCACTCCGCGCTGTCATGGACCTGCTTGACCAGATCGATGAGCGCCGCCTTGCCGGCGTCATCGAGCTCGGGTGGGGCAACGACACCGCGCCAGTTGGCAAGCTCGACATCGATGCCCTGCTCCTTGAGCGTCGGTCCGTCGATGCCTTCGACCTTCTCGCCGGAGGAGATGGCGAGCAGCCTGAGTTCGCCCGACTTGATCTGGCCTTCCCACTCGGAATAGCTGGAAATGCCCGCCGCCACATGGCCGCCGAGAATGGCCGCCAGCGCTTCGCCGCCGCCCGAAAACGGGATATAGTTGAGCTTTGCGAGGTCGGCACCCGCCGCCTTGGCGATCAAGCCCGCCAGAATATGGTCGGTGCCGCCGGCCGAACCGCCGCCGAACGCGACCGCTCCGGCATCAGCCTTGAGTTTCGCCGTCAGGTCGGCAAGCGTCTTGAATTCCGAAGCGGCGGGAACCACCACCACTTCCCACTCGCCCGTCAGGCGTGCGATCGGCGTCGTCTGCGCCAACGTCACGGCCGAACCGTTGGTCAGAACGGCGCCCACCATGACGAGGCCCATCACCATCAGAACCTTGGCGTCGCCGCTTTCCTTTCCGGCAAGCTGCGCCAGTCCGATCGTGCCGCCGGCGCCTGCAACGTTCTCAACCGATACCGTACCGGCGAGGCTGAGCGCACGCACCACTTCCTCCATGGCACGCGCCGTCTGGTCCCAGCCGCCGCCGGGTTTTGCCGGGGCGATAATTCTCAGGTCTTCAAGCGCGGCTGAAGCAGATGTCGCCCACGACAGCGCGGTGGACGCGGCGAGTGCAGCGGAAATTTTGATGAAATCGCGTCTTTTCATGTTTTCCTCCCGAAAACAACATTGGCCGTCCCTGGTAACGGCTCGCCAAGCGTGAACCCGTCACCGTCCTAGCCTTGAAGGAAGCATGCAGGGCGCTGAATAACAAGTCATATTCGCAACAGCGTATCGAGAAAACCGGCTAATGTCCCGCCGCCGGATAAAGCAAATCCACGATGAACCGCGCATCGAAGCGCGAATCAAGCATGCCATAGGTCGAGCGCCATCCGCCCGCCAGTCGCGTCTCCAGAAAGGCATCCGCGACGCGCCCCGCGCCAAGCCGCATCAGTTCGGCAGCACCGGCCGCCAGCGCCATCTGTTCGACCAGAAACCGGGCCGAGCCTTCGTCGCGTTCGCAAAGCGCGGCAGCCGCACGGAGCACATCGACCGTCTTGCCGCCCGAAGGCCCGAGATCGCGCTCGAGCATGCTGAAGACCATGTCGAACTGATCGCGATTGCGCGTCAGCGCCCTGAGCAGGTCGAGAGCCATGACATTGCCCGACCCTTCCCAGATTGCATTGACCGGCGCCTCGCGATAGTGCCGCGCCATTGGCCGCTCCTCGACATAACCGGAGCCGCCGAGGCATTCCATCGCCTCGTAGATCAGTGCCGGCGCCAGCTTGCAGACCCAGTATTTGACCACAGGCGTCATGACGCGCTGATAAGCCCGCTCTTCCTCGTTGGCACCCGCATTGTCGAAGGCCGAGGCCAGTCGAAAGACGAGCGCGCTGGCGGCTGCGACATCGAGCGCCATGTCGGCCACCACCCGCGTCATGATCGGCTGGTCGATCAATTCCTTGCCGAAAACCGACCGGCCCCGGATATGATGCACCGCTTCCGCGAGCGCCGCGCGCATGATGCCCGCCGAGGCCAGCGCGCAATCGAGCCGCGTCAGCGTTACCATTTCGAGGATCGTGCGGATGCCATGCTCGGGATCGCCGAGCAGGAAGCCGTAAGTGTCGGAGAATTCCACCTCGCTGGATGCATTCGAGCGATTGCCGATCTTGTCCTTCAGCCGCTGGAACCTCAGCCCGTTGCGGCTGCCGTCCTCCAGCAGGCGCGGCACGAGGAAACAGCCCATCCCCTCGCGCGTCTGGGCGAGCATCACGAAGGCATCGCTCATCGGCGCCGACATGAACCATTTATGGCCCGTGAGCCGGTAGATGCCCTCGCTCACCTTGTCCGCCGCCGAGCGGTTGGCGCGCACGTCGGTGCCGCCCTGCTTTTCGGTCATGCCCATGCCGATCGTCACACCTGATTTGTCCTGGGCGGGCCGGTTATTGGAATCGTAACGCCGCGCCGTGATCTTCGGCAGCCAGCCGCGCAGCAGACCGGGATTGGACTTGATCGCCGCAACGGATGCCGAGGTCATGGTCAGCGGGCAGAGATGCCCGCATTCCAGCTGCGCGGTGAGAAAAAAGCGTATCGCGCGTGCCTGATGCGTCAACCCCTTTTCGTCAGGCTTGTCTTCCCAGATCGAAGACGCAAGCCCGCTCGCCACCGAACGCCGCATCAACGCATGCCATGCGGGATGAAAATCCACCACGTCGAGCCGCTCGCCGCGCGGTCCATGGGTCCTCAGTTCAGGCGTGCCCTGGTTGGCCATGCGCGCCAGTTCCCGCGCCTCATGCGAGGTCGCATAGCGTCCGATCAGTTCGAACTCTTCGCGGATTGCACGCGGCATGGTGGACGAGATATCGACCAGTAGCGGATCGGATCGATAGGCATTGATGCCCGTCCAGGGTTCCGGCTGGTTGAGTTCCTCGGGCGTCAGGTCGGCGTGCGAATTCTTGTCCATGAACGCTTCTTAGGCGGATTCTCGAATGATTGCATGGGCCCGCCCAAACCCACCGGCATAATATGTGTTGAAAACGGAGAGGTTGTCCATGCTTGCCATCAAGTGTGCTGGGGATCAGCCGCATTTCGCACCCACGCTCCCTTGCTCCTCCCGCCCCAGCGCCTTATAGAGCCGTCAAATACAGGCAAGGATCCCGCGCAATGGTCTTTTTTCCGCACCGCCACCTGCTTGGCATCAAGGGGCTGACGGAACAGGATATCGTCTATCTCCTCGACAAGGCCGACGAGGCGGTGAAGATTTCCCGCCGGCGGGAAAAGAAGACCTCCACTCTGCGCGGCCTGACCCAGATCAATCTCTTCTTCGAAGCGTCCACCCGCACCCAGGCCTCGTTCGAACTGGCCGGCAAGCGGCTCGGCGCCGATGTCATGAATATGTCGGTGGGCAATTCCTCGGTGAAGAAGGGCGAGACGCTGATCGACACTGCAATGACGCTGAATGCCATGCGGCCCGACGTGCTGGTCATCCGCCATTCCTCCGCTGGCGCCGCCGCCCTGCTCTCGCAGAAAGTCTCCTGCGCGGTGGTCAATGCCGGCGATGGCCAGCACGAACACCCGACCCAGGCGCTGCTCGATGCGCTGACCATCCGCCGCGCTAAGGGCAAGCTGTCGCGCATCATCGTGGCGATCTGCGGCGACGTGCTGCATTCCCGCGTGGCGCGCTCGAATATCCTGCTGCTCAATGCGATGGGTGCCCGCGTCCGCGTCGTGGCGCCCGCGACGCTGCTGCCGACGGGCATCGTCGATATGGGCTGCGAAGTCTATCACGACATGAAGGAAGGCCTGAAAGACGCCGATGTCGTCATGATGCTGCGCCTGCAGCGCGAGCGGATGTCCGGCGCCTTTGTGCCCTCGGTGCGCGAATATTTCCACTATTTCGGCCTCGATGCGGAAAAGCTGAAAATGGCCCGGCCCGACGCACTTGTCATGCATCCCGGCCCGATGAATCGCGGTGTCGAGATCGCCTCCGAGATTGCCGACGGTCCCCAAAGCGTCATCGGCGAACAGGTGGAAATGGGAGTCGCCGTTCGCATGGCGGTCATGGAAGCGCTGCTGCTCGGCCAGAACATGGGAGAGCGGGCATGACCACGACCGTCCTCCAGAACGCCCGCATCATCGATCCCTCACGCAACCTTGATGAAATTGGCACGATCGTCATCCGCAACGGCAAGATCCTGGCATCAGGCAAGGACGCGCTGAACCAGGGCGTTCCGGAGGCCGCCATCGTCCGCGATTGCCGTAACCTCGTGGCCGTCCCCGGCCTGATCGACGCCCGCGTCTTCACCGGCGAACCCGGCGGCGAGCATCGCGAGACGATCGCCTCCGCAGGCCGTGCGGCAGCCGCCGGCGGCGTCACATCCTTCATCATGATGCCCGACACCGATCCCGTCATTGACGATATCGCGCTGGTCGAGTTCGTGCGGAAGAATGCCCGCGATGCTTCGCCTGTCCGCATTTATCCCGCCGCTGCCCTCACCAAGGGCCTGTCCAGCGAGGAAATGACCGAGATCGGCCTCCTCAAGGAGGCCGGCGCCGTCGCCTTCACCAATGGCCGCCATCCGCTCCACAATGCCCAGGTCCTGCGCCGCGCGCTGACCTATGCGCGTGAATTCGGCGCCGTGATATCAATGGAAACCCGCGACGAGCATCTCGGTGCCGGCGGCGCGATGAACGAGGGCCTGCTCGCCTCCTGGCTCGGCCTGTCAGGCATTCCGCGCGAAACCGAAATCATCCCGCTCGAACGCGATCTCCGCATCGCTGGCCTGACCGGCGGCCGCTACCACGCCGCTCAGATTTCGGTGGCCGGTTCGGTCGAAGCGATCAACGCCGCCAAGTCGCGCGGCGCCAAGGTCACCTCGGGCATCTCGATCAACAACCTCGCGCTCAACGAAAACGACATCGGTGAATACCGCTCCTTCTTCAAGCTCTACCCGCCGCTGCGCGCCGAAGACGATCGCACCGCCATGGTCGAGGCGCTGAACAAGGGCGAGATCGAAATCATCGTCTCCTCGCACGATCCACAGGATGTCGATACAAAGCGCCTGCCCTTTGCCGAGGCAGCCGATGGAGCGGTCGGGCTTGAGACCATGCTGGCCGCCGCGTTGCGCCTCCATCACGATGGCTCGGTGAGCCTGATGCGCCTGATCGACGCGATGTCGTCCGCCCCGGCCCGCATCTTCGGCCTGCCCGGCGGTACGCTGAAACCCGGTGCGGCGGCCGATATCACGCTTGTTGACCTCGACGAGCCCTGGATCTGCGCCAAGGACCAACTCGTCTCACGCTCGAAGAACACACCATTCGAGGATGCCAGATTTTCCGGCCGCGCCGTCGCCACTTTCGTCGGCGGCGAATCTGTGTTTTCCTTGTAATCCGGAGGGGCATTCATGGACTCACTCACGACCTGGAACATCGCGGCTTTCCCCGCGATCATCACCGCCGTGCTCGGCTATCTCTCCGGCTCGGTGCCCTTCGGCCTGATCCTCACCCAGATGGCGGGCCTCGGCGACGTGCGCTCGATCGGCTCAGGCAATATCGGAGCCACAAACGTCCTGCGCACCGGAAACAAGGGCCTTGCCGCCGTGACCCTGCTGCTCGACGCGCTCAAAGGCACGGTGCCAGCCCTGCTCGGCATGCATTTTCTCGGCATCGAGGGCGGCGTGATCGCCGGCTTCTTCGCCTTTCTCGGCCATGTCCTTCCAGTCTGGCTGGGTTTCAAGGGCGGCAAGGGCGTCGCCACCTATATCGGCGTGCTGTTCGGACTGGACTGGCGCATGGCCCTGCTTTTCCTCGCCGTCTGGATTGCAACGGCTGCAATCAGCCGCTACTCTAGTTTATCCTCCATGGTTGCAACCGTGGCGATCCCGGTGATGACCTTCTTGACCGGCGATATCAAGATCGCGGCGCTGGCCGCAGTGATGTCGATCATCGTCTGGATCAAGCACCGGACGAATATTCAGCGGCTGCTTTCCGGCAGCGAAAGCAGGATCGGCAGCAAGGGGTAGAAGTTGGAAACGAGCGCTGGCGCCAAGGGAATAGCGCTCACCGACCGCCAGCGGCTCGCATGGTTGCGCCTCATCCGTTCCGATAATGTTGGTCCCGCCACGTTCCGCGATCTCATCAATCACTTCGGCTCGGCCGAAATGGCGCTCGAGGCCCTACCCGAGCTGTCGCGCCGGGGCGGCTCGACACGTCCGGTAAGGGTCGCGTCACGCGAGGAAGCGCTGACTGAACTGGATTTCGCCCAGCGTTTCGGCGCGCGCTTTGTCGGCATCGGCGAGCCGGATTATCCCTCGGCACTGCGTCAGGTCGAAGGAGCACCGCCGCTGATCGCGATCAAGGGCAAAACGCCTGTTCTTCGCCAGCCCTCGATCGCCATGGTCGGCGCCCGGAATTGCTCGGCTTCCGGTGCCAAGTTCGTAGCCATGCTCGCGCGTGAGATCGGCCGCGCCGGCTATTCCGTAGTTTCCGGCTTCGCGCGCGGCATCGATTCGGCGGCCCACCGCGCCAGCCTCGACACCGGCACCATCGCTGTACTGGCGGGTGGCCTCGACAAGCCCTATCCGCCGGAAAACGAACCTCTATTGGCGGAATTCGAATCCTCCAACGGACTGCTCCTATCCGAAATGCCGTTCGGCTGGGAGCCCCGCGCCAAGGACTTCCCCCGTCGCAACCGGCTGATCGCCGGCATCGGCCTCGGCTTGGTGGTCATCGAGGCGGCTGCCCGCTCGGGCTCGCTCATTACCGCCCGCTATGCCGGAAACTTCGGCCGCCTAGTGTTTGCCGTGCCCGGCTCGCCGCTCGATCCGCGCTCGGAAGGCGCCAACGGCTTGATCAAGGACGGTGCCTCACTGGTCACCCATGCCAACGACATCATCGAGGCCATGGCGCCGGTCAGCCGCATCGATCTGTTCTCGCCGCAACAGGTCAGCGAGCCGATTTACGAAGACGACAAACCCATGGCGCTGCCGCCGAGCGAGCGGGAGAGAGATTTGATCGTCGACGCGCTGGGGCCGACACCCGCCGAGATCGACGACATCATCCGCCACACCGGTTTGCCGGCACAGTCCGTCTATCTGGTGCTGCTGGAGCTAGATCTTGCCGGACGGCTTCATCGTCACGCGGGTGGCATGGTGTCTATCGACTTTGATGCTGTCTGACCTGCCGCTCAGGAGATCGGTCGCCTCGGTGAATGCCATCTCCAGCAGAAACACCAGCATCTCGGCTTTTTCCTTGCGTGCCAACTCGGCGAGTTCCGGGAGCAACTGCTTGATATAGTTGACGCTTTGCAACGTAGTCGCCGGCAGAGATGTCACAGTTTCAGGCTTTCCAATCATCACGTCTACACAACCTCGTAACGTTACGTCGAATGAATCAATCCCGGCCATTTACACGCGAACAAGTCTACATTAATTAGTATTAATTGCAATTGGTTTTATTTCAGTCCTAGGTTGTATCACGTTGTATCGGATCCCAGGGGCTTGCCAAGCGTTGAGCCGATACCAATTTGTAACCGGGCCGTGTTGCCCGATTGCAATAGTCGTCAAGCCAAGTCTATAAGCGCGGCCATGCCGGTGAAAACGCTTGCCATGCCGCAAACGGCTCTGAAACAATGCGCGCATACGCAAGGGACAGAGTCTGAAGGCCTTTCAGACAGAAAAAGAAGTAAATGAACGTAGTCGTCGTGGAGTCGCCCGCAAAGGCGAAAACAATCAACAAGTATCTCGGTCCTGGCTATAAGGTTCTGGCCTCTTTCGGCCATGTGCGCGATCTGCCGGCGAAGGATGGCTCCGTCCAGCCCGACAACGATTTCGCCATGTCGTGGGAAGTCGATGCCGCATCCCAGAAGCGTATGAACGAAATCGCCGATGCGGTGAAGAAATCCGACGGCCTGTTCCTCGCAACCGACCCGGATCGCGAAGGCGAGGCCATTTCCTGGCATGTCCTCGACATCCTCAAGAAGAAGAAGGTGATCGGCGACAAGCCCGTCAAGCGCGTCGTCTTCAATGCCATCACCAAGAAGGCCGTGCTCGATGCCATGGCCGATCCTCGCGATATCGACGGGCCGCTGGTCGATGCCTATCTCGCCCGCCGGGCGCTCGACTACCTCGTCGGCTTCAACCTTTCCCCGGTTCTCTGGCGCAAGCTGCCCGGCGCCCGTTCGGCCGGACGCGTCCAGTCCGTGGCGCTGCGCCTCGTCTGCGACCGCGAAAACGAGATCGATCGCTTCATCGCCGAGGAATACTGGAATATCTCCGCACTGCTGAAGACCCCGCGCAACGATGTGTTCGAGGCGAGGCTCGTCAGCGCCGATGGCAAGCGTCTGACCGCCAAATCAGTCGCCAATGGCGATCATGCTGGCGACATCAAGGCGGTGCTCGAAGGCGCGAGCTTCCGCGTCGATAGCATCGAAGCCAAGCCCGTCAAGCGCAATCCCGGCCCTCCCTTCACGACGTCGACACTGCAGCAGGCCGCCTCGTCGCGCCTCGGCTTCGACGCTTCGCGCACGATGCGGGTCGCCCAGAAACTCTACGAAGGCTTCGACATCGGCGGCGAAGTCACCGGTCTCATCACCTATATGCGTACCGACGGCGTACAGATCGCCCCAGAGGCGATCGATGCCGCGCGCAAAGCGATCGCCGGTCAGTTCGGCAACAATTTCCTGCCGGAAAAGCCGCGCTTCTATGCAACGAAGGCGAAGAACGCCCAGGAAGCCCACGAAGCGATCCGCCCGACCGATTTCAATCGCACGCCCGACAGCGTCCGACAGTATCTCGACGCCGATCAGTTCCGGCTCTACGACCTGGTGTGGAAGCGCGGCATCGCCAGCCAGATGGCATCCGCCGATATCGAACGCACCACCGCCGAGATCACCGCCGAGAACGGTCCCCGCAAGGCGGGCCTGCGCGCCGTCGGCTCGGTCATCAAGTTCGATGGCTTCCTCGCCGCCTATACCGACCAGCGCGAGGAAAAAGAGGACAACGAAGCCGAGGACGAGGATGGCCGCCTGCCGGAGATCCGCGCCCAGGAAATGCTTGCCAAGGAAAAGATCAATGCGACGCAGCATTTCACCGAGCCGCCGCCGCGCTTCTCCGAGGCCACGCTGATCAAGAAGATGGAAGAGCTTGGCATCGGCCGGCCCTCGACCTATGCCTCAACACTTGCCACCTTGCGCGATCGTGGTTATGTCACCATCGACAAGCGCAAGCTGATCCCCGACGCCAAGGGCCGCATTGTC
>Ga0307515_10003585_pt1 | contig 32616 bp, 32 predicted proteins | sample 17_EM_MG_FD_194513 | JGI IMG/M metagenome (GOLD analysis project Ga0307515, IMG submission 194513) | Populus trichocarpa ectomycorrhiza microbial communities from riparian zone in the Pacific Northwest, United States - 17_EM | ecosystem: Host-associated > Plants > Roots > Unclassified | place... | reverse complement strand
TGGGCGAACAGACCGGCCAGCTGCCGCAGATGCTCGACCGCGCCGCGCGCCAGACCAGCATGGAAGTGCAGCGCCGCGCGATGGCCATGGCCACCATCCTCGAGCCGCTGCTCATCGTTGCGATGGGGGGTGTCGTGATGCTGATCGTGCTAGCCGTTCTCTTGCCGATCATCCAACTCAACACCTGGGTGAAATAGGGCCCCCCAGTCGCTTTCGCTGCCGCCTTGCAGGCCGCGCTGGGCCAGCGGCCCAGCTCTTCGCCAGGCACAAACAGTCCCCCGGACTGTTTGTGTCCGGGCTCAGCCCCCAAGAGGCGCCACCCATCGGCTCGGGAGACCCGAGCCTTGGGCGTTGCGTGATGGATGTCTCGCGGTGCTCGCCAGTTCTTGGCACTGGCATGGCGCGTGCATGTGTTCTGGCGCAAAGTAGCTGGCAATTCGGGTGGTTATCGGCGGCTGCACCTTCGGGCCGTTTGCTTCAATCAACGCGTAGGTTTGCGTTTTCTGGAGGTCACATGAGCGCATCCAAGGGCTTGGTCACCGTGTCTTCGGGCACACATCGCGGCAGCATTCCGATTGCCCGCATGCGCAGCGTGTACCGCGTCGACGACGTCGGTCGCAAGCTTGGCAAGCTGCCCGACAAGGAGCACGAGGGCCTGCGTTCCACCTACGAGCGCATGATCGAGAAGGGCCCCGAGCGCTTCCAGGTCAAGCCGTCCGGCCTGCCGGCCATGGACCATCTCTACGACGACCTGCCCAACTTTTCCGAGGTGCTCGACGACGTGAAGCGCCAGATCGCGTTGTGCGAAGACAGCCGCGACGCGCTCGAGATCACCCCCTTGCTGCTGCTCGGCCCGCCAGGCATCGGCAAGACGCACTTCGCACGCGAGCTTTCGATGTTGCTCGGCACCGGCATGGGCTTCATCTCGATGAGTTCGTTGACGGCCGGCTGGGTGCTTTCGGGCGCTTCGAGCCAGTGGAAGGGCGCTCGCCCCGGCAAGGTGTTCGAGACGCTGGTCGATGGCCAGTACGCCAACCCGGTGATGGTGGTCGACGAGATCGACAAGGCCGGCGGCGAACACGCCTACGACCCGCTTGGCGCGCTCTACAGCCTGTTGGAACACGACACCGCCGGCAGTTTTACCGACGAATTTGCCGAAGTGCCCATCGACGCGAGCCAGGTGATCTGGGTGGCCACCGCCAACGACGGCCGCTGCATCCCCGAACCCATCCTCAACCGGATGAATGTGTACGAGGTGCTGGCCCCTGACCGAGACGCCGCGCGCCACATTGCCGCCAAGCTCTACCGCAGCATCCGCACCGATCACGACTGGGGCAGCCGCTTCTCCCCCGAGCCCGGCAACGACGTGCTCGACTGCATGAGCGAGATGGCCCCGCGCGAGATGCGCCGCGCCTGGATGACGGCCTTCGGCAATGCCAAGCTGGCCCGCCGCGACCGCATCGAACCCTGCGACCTGCCCGAGGCCGGGTTCAAGAAGTCGAGCATCGGCTTCGTGCAATAGACCGCCAGCGGCGCAACCAACGAAACGAAGTGCCCGCACCGGCGAAACACCGGTGAATCGGGCCGGCGCGATGCTATGAGCTCCTGATACCCGGAGCCTTTTCACCATGACCCCTGTCCAGATCGGACACGTGCGCCGCAGCTTCGCGCTGATCGAACCGATTGCGCCCCAAGCCGCAGCCCTGTTCTACGACAACCTCTTCACCGCCGACCCGAGCCTGCGCAAGCTGTTCGAAGGCAACATGGCGCAGCAAGGCGAACGCCTGATGACGATGATCGGTGCCGCCGTCGGCCTGCTCGAACAGCCCGAGAACCTGACCCCGGTGCTGCGCAAGCTGGGCGCACGCCACGTGAACTACGGCGTGCGCGACGAGCACTACGCGATCGTCGGCGGTGCGCTGCTGAAAACGCTGCAGCAAGGCCTGGGCGCGGCGTACACCGACGAGGTACACGCCGCCTGGGTGGCGCTGTACCGCGTGATCAGCCACACGATGATGGATGCGGCGCACGGCGCCTCGTCGGCGCGCGCCGCCTGAGGCTGCGGTGGCGATTTCAGACCACCAGCTTCGCCACGGCCGCCAGCAGGTCGGCCTTGGAGAAGGGCTTGTCGAGCCCGATGCAATGCGCCTTGCGCAAGAACTCGCGTGCCCCCGGCGACAAGGTGTCACCGGTGACGAACAGCATGCGCCGCGCGAGGCTCGGGTATTTTTGCGAGACCTCGCGCCACAGCGTGGCCCCGTCCATGTCGGGCATGCGCAGGTCGGAGACGATCGCCTCGAAGCGCGCCGTCTCCAGCAACGCCAGCGCCACCGCGCCCGACTCGGCGGTCGCCACCTCGTAGCCCGCGCCTTCCAGCATGTCGCGCATCAGGCCGGCGATCTCGGGTTCGTCGTCGACCACCAGCACGCGCGACTGCGGCACGACGTCGGTGTCATGCAATGGCATGGGCCCGGAGTCCAGCACACGCTCGCCACTGATCGGCAGGTTGAGCCGGAAGGTCGCGCCGCCTTCGTAGGCGGTGGGTTCCAGCGTCAGGTCGCCGCCATGGTCGCGCGCCAGCGAGCGTGAGACAGCCAGGCCCAGGCCGGTGCCGATGCCTTCGGGCTTGGTGGTGAAGAAGGGCTCGAACAGCTTGTCGCGCAGCTCAGGCAGCACGCCCGCCCCGTTGTCGGACACGCGCAGCCACACGCGTGGCTCGCGGTTCTCGCGCCGCACCTCGACGCCGGTTTCGATGTGCACGCGGCGCTCGCCATTGGTGCCCGACAGCGCCTGCTGCGCATTCACCAGCAGGTTGAGCACGATCTGACCGATCTGGTCGCCATCGGCCTTCACACTCGGCAGCCCCTCGATCAACTGCAACCGCATCTCAACGCCGTGGCTGCGGTAGCTGTAACTCAGCATTTCGGCGGCGGCACGCGTGAGGTCGTTGAGCGACACGCTCTCGCGCGTGGCCGGCTTGCTGCGCGCCATGTTGAGGAAAGTGCGCACGATGCGACCGCAGCGCTCAGCCGCTTCGCGGATGCGCTGCACGTCGCCACGCAGATCGGGGTCGTTGCATTTTTCTTCGAGCAGGCTGGCGCGGCCCATCACGATCGCCAACGGGTTGTTCAGCTCGTGCGCAACGCCGGCCAGCAGGCTGCCCATGGCCGAGAGCTTTTCGCTCTGGCGCAGCGCGTCGCGCTGCCGCTCGATCTGCTGCGTCGCATTGGAGCGCTCGGTCACGTCGACGAGGGACGCGGTGTAGTAGGCGGTGCCACCCACGTTCGTGCGCCACAGCACCATCTCGATCGGGAACTCGGTGCCGTCGGCCCGCAGCGCATGCAGCTCCATGCGCTTGCCGAGCACACGGCCCTCGCCACCCGCTTCCAGGCGCCGAATGCCCGCTTCGTGTGGCGCGCGATAACGCTCCGGCATGATCACCTGGCTCACCGGCCGGCCCACCACGTCGATGCGCTTGCGGCCGAACATGGTCTCGGCAGCAGGGTTGAATTCGACGATGACGCCACGGCCATCGGTCGAGATGAGCGCTGCCAGCGCATGGTCGACGATGGCCGCCTTCAGCGCTTCGCTGGCCTGCAGCTGGCCCAGCTGTTCGGCGAGCTGCTCCTCGCGCAGCTTGAGTTCGGTGTGGTCGCGGCCGAACACCACGATGCCTTGCACCTCGGCACCGGCTGGCGCAAACGGCACCATGGTTTCCTGCAAGAAGCGGCGCCCGCGATTCGGGTACTCGACCCAGCCCTGCCAGCGCAGCGTGTCGCCGGCGAACAGGCGCTCGGCCCACGGCAGGTAGCCAGCATACGTGGCCTCGCCCAGCACGGTCGACAAGTGCTTGCCGATCACCTGCTCGGCAGGGCGGCCGTAGAACTCGAGCGCCTCGCGGTTGGCGTAGACGAAGCAGTGGTCTCGCCCGACCACCGCCACGCGGGCGGTGATGTTGTCGAGCAGCGCGCTCATCAGCTCGGGAGCGAGCGGCGGCAGCGGCGATTGGTCTTTGCCCCACTGCGCAGGGCCGGTCCAGACGAATTCGCGCTCAAGACTTTTCATGGTGTGCCCGTCACGTCGCAGCCGACGTGACGGGCACGAACACATAACCCACATTGCGCACGGTCTTCAACACTTCGGGCTTGTCGGGGTTGGTTTCTATCTTGCGGCGCAGGCGCATCACGCGCAGGTCGATGGAACGGTCGAACACGTCCCAGCCGCGGTTGTGCGCCTGTTCCATGATCTGGTCGCGGTTGAGCGGGCGGTTCGGGTTGCGTGCGAACAATGCCAGCAGGTCGAACTCGGCGGCGCTGATCTCGATCTCGTTGCTGTCAGCGCCGAACAGGCGGCGTTCGTCGAGGTCGAGCTGGCAAACGCCGAACTGCACGCGGCGCGATTCGACCGTCTGCGCTGCCGCAGCGGGCTGCGATGCCTTCAGGCGGCGCAGCACGGCGCGTGCACGCGCCAGCAGCTCGCGCATCTCGAAGGGCTTGGGGATGTAGTCGTCAGCCCCCAGCTCGAGGCCGACCACGCGGTCGACCGACTCGCCGGCGGTAGTGAGCATCATCAGGCCGACGCGCGGGTGGGCGTCGCGCAGCCAGCGCGCGAGCGACAAGCCGTTTTCGCCAGGCATGTTGATGTCGAGGATGGCCAGGTCGGGCAGGGATTCGGCGATGGCCGCGCGCGCAGCCAGCGCATCGTGCGCGGTGCGCACCGCAAAACCGTGGCGGCCGAAGTATTCACTGAGCAGCGAGCGCAGCTCGGGTTCATCGTCCACCACCAGAACAGTGATGCCGGTACTGGCGTCGCCCTGTGGCATGGCTTGCGCTCCCGTGTGCAGTGTTGGCTGGAGCGGATCATATCGGTCTGCCGACGGAGCGGAGCGTGCCAGGTCGGCGCGGCTCAGCACCGCGCTGAGCCAATCGCGAGAAGGCGAACAAGACGGCGGGCGCGAAACGACGGCGCTCACGGTCGCACCCTTTGCATCGTCGACAGCGGCCCCACGGTCAGACCGCACCGTGAGTCAACGCCAGGTCTTCGGCGAAGGCTTCGCTGCGAAACACCAGCGGGCGGGTCTCGGCGAAGTCGGGGCGGTGCGGGCGCACGTCGCGCGAGCCGCCCGCGGGTTGACGGGCAGACCGAGAAGCCGCCGATGCCTGGCGGGCGAAGATGCGTTGCAGTGTGGTGGTGACGAGCTCGGTCATGAAAGACTCCCTGGATCCGGCAGCGCGGGGTTGCTTCTGCCTGCCTCGCCACTGTCGTTCTGCCCCGTATCGGTGCCGTTTCGTGTCCAGCCCCGGCGTGTTTCGTTTGTTTCACGCGGGCTCTTATGATCCGCCGCATGCCTGTCACCCTTGCCGGCCAATTGGTCGTAGCCATCTCCTCGCGCGCCCTCTTCGACTTCGAAGAAGAAAACCGCCTCTTCGAGGCTGGCGACGACCGTGCCTACATGCAGCTGCAGTTGCAGCGCGTGGCCGAGCCCGCCAAACCGGGTGTGGCCTTCTCGCTGGTCAACAAGCTGCTGGCCTTCAACGCCAAGTCGCCTGCGGTCGAGGTGGTGATCTTGTCGCGCAACGACCCGGTCTCGGGCATGCGCGTCTTCCGCTCGGCCAAGCACTACGGCCTGCCGATCCAGCGCGGCGTATTCACCCGCGGCGAATCGCCCTGGCGTTACCTCAAGCCACTGAACGCGCACCTGTTCCTGTCGACCAACGAGCCCGACGTGCGCTCGGCGCTCGAAGCCGGCGTGCCGGCCGCCCGTGTCTACCCGCACTCGGCGCGCGCCTCGGACGCCCATCCACATGAAGTGCGCATCGCCTTCGACGGAGACGCCGTGCTGTTCTCCGACGAAGCCGAGCGCGTGTTCCAGAACGCCGGGCTCGACGCCTTTCAGGCCCACGAACGCGAGCGTGCCGACCTGCCGTTGGCCGCCGGCCCGTTCAAGCCGCTGCTCGACGCGCTGCAGTTGCTGCAACGCCAGGCCACGCCAGCCATGCGCATCCGCACCGCGCTCGTCACCGCGCGCAGCGCGCCGGCGCATGAGCGCGCCATCCGCACGCTGATGGAGTGGGACATCGAGATCGACGAAGCCATGTTCCTCGGCGGCCTGCCCAAGGGCGCCTTCTTGCGCGAGTTCGAACCCGACTTCTTCTTCGACGACCAGACCGGCCACATCGAGAACGCCGCGCTGCATGTGCCCTCGGGGCATGTGGCGGCGGGTGTGTCTAACCCCTGAGTTTCGCCAGCCAGCCCAGGCCCGCCGAGGTGCCGCCGCGCGGCCGGTACTCACAGCCGATGTGGCCGCTGTAGCCCAGCGAGTCGATCAGCTCGAAGAGATAGGGGTAGTTCAGCTCACCCACGTCGGGCTCGTGCCGCTCGGGCACGCCGGCGATCTGCAGGTGGCCCACGCGGCCGGTGGGCAGGTACTGGCGCAGCTTCGTCGCCACGTCGCCTTCGACGATCTGGCAGTGGTACAGGTCCATCTGCACCTTGAGGTTGAGGGCCCCCACCTCGGCCACGATGGCATGCGCCTCGTCTTGCCGGTTGAGAAAGTAGCCCGGCATGTCGCGCCGGTTGATGGGCTCGATCAGCAGGTCGACGCCCACATCGGCGGCCTGCTGCGCGGCCCATGCCAGGTTGCGCACGTAGGTAGCGTGCAGCACACTGCGCTCAGCACCCGGCGAGGCGACGCCTGCCATCACATGCAGGCGTGGGCAGGCGAGCACCTGCGCGTAGTCGAGCGCTTGCCGGACTGCGCTCTTGAACGCCTCTTGACGCCCCGGCACGCAGGCCAGGCCACGCTCCCCCGCCGCCCAGTCGCCCGGCGGCACGTTGAACAGCGCCTGTTGCAGGCCATGTGCTCCCAGCAGGCTCGCGACCAGCTGCGGCGCGTGCTCGTAGGGGAACAGAAACTCCACGGCGCGGAACCCATCCCGCGCAGCGGCCTCAAAGCGATCGAGGAACGCGTTTTCCCCGTACATGAAACCCAGGTTGGCGGCAAAGCGTGGCATGGTCGGGGACGATAGCCGATCGACCGGAGGCAAGCCCTCTCTTGAATTCGTTCAGCTTGGCCTCATACTTCTTCAACGTAAGGTGGGGTGTTCCCACCATTCCCGAGAAACCGCATGAAACGCATTCTGCTGAGCCTGCTCGTTGCTGGTCTGAGCCTGGGCTTCGTCGCCACGCAAGTCGAGGCCAAGCGCCTGGGCGGCGGCAGCACCTCGGGTATGAAGCGACAAACACCGCCCCCTCAGCCGGCGCAGCCCGTGCCGGCCAAGCCCGCTGCCACACCGGGCGCCACCGCTCCGGCCGCGGCACCAGCGGCGGCCGCGCCCAAGCGCTCGTGGATGGGCCCGATTGCCGGCATTGCCGCCGGCTTGGGCATCGCAGCGCTGATGAGCCATCTCGGCATGGGCGAAGGCATGGGCAACATCCTCACCATGGTGTTGATGGCCGCAGTCGCCTTTTTCCTGATTCGCTTCTTGCTGGCCCGCTTCGGGCCGGGCGCCGCCGCGCGCAACCAGCCCATGCAGCTGGCAGGCGCCGGGCCGCTGGGCAATGCACCGGCCTTCGGCTCGGGCGCTGGGATCCAGAACCCCACCGAACCGAGCTTTGCCGCACCGGTGGGCAACCTGCCCGCAGGCTTCGACGCGCCGGCTTTCGAGCGCATCGCCAAGCTGATCTTCATCCGCATGCAAGCCGCCAATGACGCCGGCAACCTGGAAGACCTGCGCCAGTTCGCCACGCCCGAAATGTTCGCCACCTTCCGGCTCGAACTGCAAGAGCGCCGCGCGACCGGCCAGCAGACCGACGTGGTGCAGCTCAATGCGCAGGTGCTCGACTTCGCCCAGGAAGCCGATCGCCAGATCGTCAGCGTGCGCTTCCACGGCTTGATCCGCGAAGAGAAGGACGGCCCCACGACCACCTTCGACGAGATCTGGCACCTGGTCAAACCGGCCGACGGCCACACCGACTGGGCCATCGCCGGCATCGCTCAAAGCGAAGCGGCTTGATCGTTTAGTCTGATGATTCGGGTTGGGTCGGGATGGCCCAACCCAGCAACTCGGCCAGCCGCCGGGTGACCCACTCGGCCTCGGCGGCATTCACGCCCGCCTCTCCGGCGAGCAAGCCGCCGCGAATGCGCTCCAGCACATCGCTCTCGGTGATGCCCAGCTCCCACAAACGGCTCTGCGCCGTTTCGGTCAGCATGCTCGCGAAGTCTTCGCAGAACTCGTAGCGCTGCTGAATCTCTGCACGCGATGCGTTGGGCTTGATGCGCCCCGGCTCGACGAACAGCGCGATGAACGAAGGTGGGATCTCGATCTGGTTTTCGTCCGACATGGCCGCGATTGTCGCAGTGCATGCACATGTCGCAGATGTCCGCGACTGCGGCTTCTGCGGACCGACGCCGCGTTTGGATCAACCGGGCCGACGCGCCACAATCAACATCACCGCCACACCTTCACCCGCCGTCCATGCACGTCACCATTGCCCCCGGGGTTCGTCTCTTCGTCGACATCCAGGGGCCGTCGCTGGTGCCCGACGGGCCGGTGATGCGCGAGAAACCCACGCTCGTGCTGCTGCACGGTGGCCCGGGCTACGACCACTCGGGGTTCAAGCCCGCGTTCTCGCGCCTGGCCGACATTGCGCAGATCGTCTACTACGACCACCGCGGCCACGGCCGCAGCGACCGCCGCCCGGCTGACGAGTGGACGCTCGACACCTTCGCCGACGACGTGGTGCGGCTGTGCGACGCGCTGGGCATCGTCAAACCCATCGTGCTCGGCCAGTCGTTCGGCGGCTTCGTCGCGCAGCGCTACATCGAGCGCCACCCGGCACACGCCGCCAAGGTCGTCTTGTCGAGCACCTCGCCGCACATGGGCCTGCCGCGCAAGCTGGCCATGTTCGAACGGCTCGGCGGCCGCGAGGCGCGAGATGTGGCCGAGCGCTTCTGGACCCAACCCAATGAGACCACCTGGGCTGAGTACGAGCGCGTCTGCAAGCAGCACTACAACACCGCGCGGCCGGCCAACGACGATGCCTCGCGGCGCATCGTGTTCAACACCGACATCCTCTTCACCTCGGCCCGCGGCGAACAGCAAAGCATGAACCTGCTGCCCGGCTTGAGCCGCGCCCAATGCCCGGTGCTGGTGATGGCCGGCGAGCTCGACCCGGTGTGCCCGCTCGACGACGCGCGCGCGACATTGCCGCCGCGCTCCCCGCGCAGTGGGTGCAGTTCGCGAGCTTCGCGAACTCGGGCCACGGCGCCTGGCGCGACGAACCCGACGCGGCCTTCGCGCGGCTGCGCGAGTTCGTGCTTCAGTAGGCAGTCGACAACCGCGTCGCCACGCCGCGCGGTCTGCGGCGTCTGCCCGCGCCATCTCAAGCCAGCATGCGGACCTTCGGCTCGCGGCTCCACAAGCGCGTCTTCGCGGCGGCAATGAAAGCGGCCGTGTCGTCGAACGCCAGCACCGCATCGTCCTTCTCGATGCCGGCTTTTTGCAGCAGCTGCTGTCCGCCGTGATCGAAGGCAATGGCCTTCAGGTGCCCGAACGCATCGTGCACGAAGTCGATGGCGGCGCCTTCCTGGCTCAGCTTGCCGGCGCCTTCGTCCGAGAGCAGCACCGCCACCGCGTCGAACACCAGCGACGGCGTGCCGGCCAGCTGGCCGTCTGCGGGCAGCAAGGAGCCATCGGCAAGCTTCGCGCCCCCGATCTTCGGGGCGACGATCTTCACGCTGGCGCCTGCATCGATCGCTGCCTTCTTGACCGCCTTGATGGCCGCACCATGGCTGCCGTCGGCGATGAGGATGCCGATGCAGCGCCCTTGCAAGGTGTTCTTCATCTTGCCGATCAGCTGCAGTGGTGGCGACAAGGGCATGTCCTGCACGGGCTTCGCAGCGGGCGGCGCATCGGGCAGCCGGGTCAGGCCCAGGCCATCGGCCACGCGCTGGGCCAGGCTTTCATCGATGTGACGCAAGTGCCCGACCATCGCTTGTCGCACGTGCAGGGTTTCAACCTTCGACAGCTCGAACACCAGCGCCGAGGCCAGATGCGCCTGCTCCGGAGCGCTCTGGCTGCGATAGAACAGGCGCGCCTGGCTGTAGTGGTCGGCAAAGCTCTCTGAACGGATTCGCCCCTTGTCGCCAGCCTCGGCCACCACCGCGCTCTTGAACCCGAGCACACGCGATTCGCGCGCCGAGTCGGGTGCCAGCGAACTGGGTTCGTAGGACACGCGTCCGGTGGGTTGCTGCATCTGCATGTGGCCATCGCGCTGCTGATTGGCAAACGGGCACTTGGGCGCGTTGATAGGGATCTGGTGGAAGTTGGGCGAGCCCAGCCGCGACAACTGCGTGTCGAGGTACGAGAACAAGCGCCCTTGCAGCAAGGGGTCGTTCGAGAAGTCGATGCCCGGTACCACATGCGATGGGCAATACGCCACCTGCTCGGTCTCGGCGAAGAAGTTGTTCGGCCAGCGGTCGAGCACCATGCGGCCGATCATGCGCAGCGGCACCAGCTCTTCGGGGATCAGCTTGGTCGCGTCGAGGTGGTCGAAGCTGAAGCCGTCTGCATCTTCCTGCGTGAAGAGCTGAACGCCGAGCTCCCACTCGGGGAAGTTGCCGGCCGAGACCGCGTCGAACATGTCGCGGCGCTGGAAGTCGGGGTCGGCACCGGCGAGCTTGACGGTCTCGTCCCACACCGTCGACTGCAGGCCCAGCTTGGGCCGCCAGTGAAACTTGACGAAGGTCGACTCGCCCTTGGCGTTGATCAGGCGGAAGCTGTGCACGCCGAAGCCTTCGATCATGCGCAGCGAACGCGGCAGGGTGCGGTCGGACATCACCCACATCACCATGTGCATGGCCTCGGGCGTGAGCGAGATGAAGTCCCAGAAGGTGTCGTGCGCGCTGGCCGATTGCGGGAACCCGCGGTCAGGCTCCATCTTCACCGCGTGGACGAGGTCGGGGAACTTGAGCGCGTCCTGGATGAAGAACACCGGGATGTTGTTGCCCACCAAGTCCCAGTTGCCCTCTTTCGTGTAGAGCTTGACGGCGAAGCCGCGCACGTCGCGCGGCGTGTCCACCGAGCCCGCGCCACCGGCCACCGTGGAGAAACGGGTGAACAAAGGCGTGCGTTCGCCGACCTCGGTGAGCACCTTGGCGGTGGTGTACTTCGCCAACGAGTCCGTCAGCTCGAAGTAGCCGTGCACGCCGGTCCCGCGCGCATGCACGATGCGCTCGGGGATTCGCTCATGGTCGAAATGGGTGATCTTCTCCCGCAGGATGAAGTCTTCGAGCAGGGTCGGCCCGACGGGGTTGGCGCGCAGCGAGTTCTGGTTGTCGGAAACCACCAGCCCCTGGTTCGTGGTCAGCGGCGGGTGCGTGCCGCCGGCCTGCTGATGCAACTCGCCGCCCGACGAGGCGGCGGATTCGTTTGCCTTGGAAGTGGATTGCTTTTTTGCCATGGTGCTCGACCGAAGGAGTGAGGTGGAGGAGCGGCAGATGATGAATTCGCCGATGCGTTTTGCCGGTGAGAAGAATGTTCAATCTCGCGTAGGACGAATGCTCGTGCCGCGAGGGGGAGGCCGCAGGGCGAATCGGCTGAGGCGGCGTGCGCAGGCAGTCGCCTGAAGCTTGAAAGAAGTGCCCGCGATGACCACGACCACATCGCCTCGAAACTTCCCACGTGGCATGCGTCCGCATCAGGCGCCGCTCCGTAGGTCTCTGCATGGACGGGATGCTCTCGCCCGCCCCACACGCAGACCCCAACATGAACGCCCCACACCTGATCCAGACAGCTTTCGCCGCCCTCGGCCCGTGCCGGCACCAGCTCCTGCGCATCAAGAACAGGCTCGCCTGCCACTGGCTGCGAATCGTTGCGGCCGCCGCGCTCAGCGCTGCCAGCCTCGCGCACGCCGATCAGCCGCCCGCCATCGACTTTGAAGTGACACGCCTTGGCGACGGCGTGCTGATCCAGGCCAGCGCCACCCCACGCGCCAGCCGGGCAACCACCTGGAACGTACTCGTCGGCTACGAACGGCTGCCGCACTTCATCCCCGGCATGAAGCGCAGCGAGGTGACCCGGCACAGCGCCCACACCGCCACCGTGCAGCAGGCCGGCGTGGCGAGTTGGGGGATCTTCGATCAGGCGTTCGCGGTGACGCTGCAAGTGCGCGAAGAGCCGCTGCGATCGATCGCCGCCGAAGCCGTGGCCGGTGACTTCAGCCTGATGGAAGCGCGCTACGAGCTGGCCGCGGGCGATGGAGCGTTGGCAACCCGGCTCGTGTACCGCGCACACGTTCAGCCTCGCGATGGCATCCCGCCGCTGCTGGGAGTGCACGTGATGGCACAGGTCGCGCGCCAGCAGTTCCTGGCGATGGTCCTGGAGATCGAGCGGCAGGAAGAGAAGGCCTCGCAGGCACCAGTCAACACTCTCGGCTTGTAAACGGCTTCGAGGACGCGGCGTCGACCATGACTCTCAGATCTGATCGAACGGGCTGCACCTCACGGCCGATGGCCCAGACGAAGCCATCGAGCTCGCGCGCCACCGCCACCACGGCCTTGTTCTTCATCACGCGGCGTGCCAGCAGGCGCTCGAACTTCGCACGACTAGCCCAGTGCGTTCCGGTGGCGCCAGATCAAGAAGCCGCAGGGCCTGCTTCGTAGACGACGTGCAGTTTGTGTCCCTGGCTGGTGAGCTTGCGCAGTGCTTTGTCCAACGAGGCAAGGCCCCCGCCGATGCGGCCCACGTGGCGCACCTCGCCGCTGCACCCGGGGGCGGCGGCGGCGATGTCGATGTCGATGTCGATGTCGATGTCGATGGACTCTTTGTGCACGTCCAGGCCGACGTGCAAGGTGATAGATTTCTCCATGGCTCGACTCCTTGCAAATTCGCAACGACCCGACCGACCACCGGTCCGGTGCATTGGTGTAGCTCGGCACGCCTTTGGCGCGCAACCTACGTTGTTGCAGGGGTCGAGCCGCCCGAGTTCTCGAAGTCATCTTGTCTAGATCGCTTCATCCATTTGCATGCAACTGACTGTCTCAACCCGACGGCGGCTCTTGTTCGGAGGAGGCCTTTCGCTCCTGCTTGGAGTTGTCGGCTGCTTCACGAAAAGAACTGAGATTGACCCACCACAGCAAGTAGGAAACTTCAGCATTCAGAAATTTCACTTGGTCAGCCTCAATGACACCGGCAATCGAGAGTCAGATTTCTTTGAGATTAGCCATGGCCGCTATTGGCGCACCAAGCTCGGCCTGCCGCCAGAGAACTGGACATCATTTGACCGCGTGACCCGGTTGCCGTCGGATTCGATCGCTTGGTTAGTAGCAGCAGGAGCATGGTCCGGGCTCATAACCGAGCGAAATGGAGATCCAAGAGTCGAAACCCTGTGGCGCGGCGACTACGAGAACCCAATTCAACAGATCTCAGCGACGCAATGGCACATCCCCGACTACGCGCGCATCGAGAGTGCTTCTGAAGAGATTTACAGCGGCGGTCGAATCTTCGACACACAGACTCTTGCACAACGCGTGCTTCCCAATCAGCCTCCTGATCGTCCCGGAAGATTTCTAGGTCTTTCTCCTGGCGCTACAGCCGTTGCATGGTTCTCAATCACCTACATTGACGACCAAACTTCTATCTATTCAGTCCTTGCCTCAGATGACCGAGGCGCTACTAGCCAAGCCCAAGTTCTTACCGAAGAGCTCCTACATCGAAACCCACCGCCAAGCAGGACTCCTGACGGCCCCTCTTGGCAAAAGTGGTTTGAAAAGACTTTCACATGGAGGCGGAGCAGGGAGAACAGATGGGAAGCAATTCTGAAACGCGAATAGCCGCGATGCTAACCCTCTCAATCGAGAGGACGCGGCAGCCGCTCATGTCAAACATTAGTCACCAAGGCCTACGATGCCGCGGAGCCGCTCCATTTTTTAGCACCAACTCCATGGTCTATGCATGAGAACTCTCTTCACCAACCTATGCCGCTTTTTTTTCGTACTTTGCGCACTCGGTAGCCCGTTCGTATGCTGCGCACAAGAGGTGTACACGGACCTGCGTTCTCAGCCGGCAGGAAAGATCTACTTCAACAGTCTGACTCCCAAGAATTACTACGCGCTCATGCAGCGTGCGCCATCGGTTACACCTACGGTGATCTGGGGTACGCTGTATCTACCCGAGCATCAAAGTGGACCGGTACCCGCCATGGTTTTTTCCCATGGATCGGGCGGCATCATGACCAATGAAACTGAGCGCTGGTTGCCACTTTTTCTCAAGATGGGCATGGCCGCTTTCATTGTCGATACGTATGGTCCGAGAGGACTCACCGATACCGTTTCGAATCAAGATCAACTTAGTTTCGGGGCGAATGTTGCCGACGCGCTTTCAGCGCTGAAGCTTCTATCGACAGACCCGAGAATTGATCCTGCGCGCATCGGGCAAATCGGCTTCTCTCGCGGAGGGACCATTGCATTCAATACGATTCTGGAAAAATTCAGGCGCGCAGTGATCCCAGAAGAAGGTACGAAGTTTGCGGCACACATCGCTTTCTATCCATCTTGCAACTTCACTTATTGGGGTGATGCATCGGCCTTCACAGGCGCACCGATCATGTTTGCTCTAGCGGGAAAGGACGACTACACATCTAGCCAGCTGTGCATCAACTACGCAGCCAAGCTAAAGACCGTGCTCTCTCGGGTTGATGTGCAGGTCTACGAAGGTGCATACCACGACTTCGATGCGGTGACAGGCATGTATCACTGGCTCCCCAAGGCGGTGAACAACATCAAGTGCGCCGGTACAGAAGTCAATATCAATTCATTCTCAGTCACAGATCTGGGAACAGGAAAAGTCTATCAAAGCGGCAATGAATTCCCTGGCGGCGTTTTTGGTTGCGTCGGCCAAGGTGGCACTGTGGCAAACAACTGGGGGGCGGCCAGTAAGGCGGAATCGGACGTACGCGCCTTTCTCATGGACGTCATGCATTTGAAATGACATGTGTCGGACGAAGAGACGCCTGTAGCTGTTGGGGCGCCCAACCCTCAATCGAGAGGCCGCGTACGGCGGCAAACGTTGAGACTGTGCAATAACCCGACGCTCGGCTGGAGCAGCAATGGAAACGATGAATCGGCCTCTCAGAACGGCTCAGGATCGACGATGGCCACGGCGGGAGGGGGCCGAGGCCCCCCGAGAAGACGCGCCCCAGGTCGTCAGCCGAGTTGTTGCGCATTCTCGTTAGGCGGCCGAAAACCCATGCTCCGCAACGCCAAGCCGTTTCTCTTGAACCACTTGCGTCTGGCCGCACGGAACAGGGCCGAGGAAGTTCGCTTCGTGTCGGGCCAGCAGCCCTCGATCAAAGTAGCGGGAAAGTTGCGGGCTGGCGGCGAGGTGACCACGAGCACCGAGCTAGTTCAAGCACTCCACGAGGTCTGTCTTTCTGAGGTGCAGCGTCAAGGCAGCAAGACATCTTCTACGACCAACTACGCAGTCACACTTCCAGGAGTCGGTGCTTTCACGTGCCACTTTGAGATCAAAGGCAATACAAGGTCACTTTCGCTCCATCGCGAGCCGCACGAAACCGCATTCGGCAATCAAGGGCAACGCGTCAAGCCCCCCACCGCGGGCCGGTCCGCAGACCCAAACGAAGAAAGTTGAGGTAATGCACCACCGCCGTCCGCCTAACCCAAGCGGTTATCTCAAACTTTGGGCGTCATAGTCCACCAAGCACGACAGGAGCTGCAATTGATCATCGTCACTACCAGTTTCACGCTGCCAAAGCCAATCACTCTCGAGGAAGCTCGCAGCATCTTCATGAGCACCGCGCCAAAGTATCAAGGCGTACAAGGTCTGTTTCGGAAGCACTACGTGCTATCTCAAGATGGGGGAACGGCAGGTGGGGTCTACCTTTGGAACTCGAGACCAGAAGCAGAAGCCATGTATACGGAAGCGTGGCGCTCTTTCGTCCGCGAGAAGTACGGCACTGATCCAATCGTCACCTACCTCGAAAGTCCCGTGACGGTCGACAACGTGGCCAAGCAGGTTTTCACCGAGAAATAGACAAGAACCTTCCTGCAGCGCAATGACGCCCAACCCTCTCCATGAACCCATAGGCCAAGTTCTTGGTTTCATTGAAAGTAGCAATGTGGGCACGCTGCCGCGGAAGAAGTCATGCGATACAACGGGCAGGGATAAGTCGATGCACCATTCAAACGGCGCGTCATGTACCTGGTTCATGATCCGTGTGGGGCGATGCTCGCCGCTCCTGGCTTCCTTCGAACGGATGTCCAACGGGCCGCGCCCGCCAGCCGCAGCTCATGTCAAATGTTGGCCTCAGTGCATCGCCAAGGAATACCAATGACAAACGAAACGTCGTCCGCGAATGCCGATGGCATCTACGAGCCATTCCTGATCAGTCGCGTTCCCGTGGAGGAATCCGCCAAAGGCGAGCGCTTCGGTATGCAGTTTCAGCATCTGAGTTCGTTTGGCGGCGGCACTCAGATCAGTGTCTCCATGGAGGTGCTTCCGCCTGGTAAACAGGCCAACCAAGCTCACTATCACATGCTCGAAGAGGAACACGTCTTCGTCCTTGAAGGCAGTCTTACGCTGAAGCTCGATTCGAAGTCTTACGAGCTGTCCACTGGCCACTATGTCTGCTTCCCGGCCGGGCAGAAGGTTGCTCACTCATTGATGAACCACACCACCCATCCGTGCCGCTATCTCGTGTTTGGCAATCCGCAAGCACACGATGTTGCGGTCTTCCCAGAAACAGGCCGTGTGAATGTGAGACTCACGGGTGAGAGCTACCGCAAGTCCGAGACGATGGAGTACTGGGAGGGTGTCAATGTTCAACCCGAGGTCTCTCAAGAAACACCCTGAAGGAAGCGCGAGGTCATGACTTTTCGCAGTGTGCAAGGGGGGGCTTCGGCGCGATTTTCGGTAGCTCGCCGACTACTTCGCCAACCCTCCATCCAGAGGACATCACAAGGGCTCCACCCTGGCGCCACCTCTCATTTCAACCGTTGCTCATGAAATCGCAAAGCCTCGTCAACCTAGAGATGCTGCCATTCGCTCTGCTGCTGGTCGTGTTTGTAGGCGTTGGTGCGGCGGGAAGCTACGACGCATTTAGTCGAGCGTCTTTCCTTTCAATGGCACAAAGAGCCAACGGGGTTGTCGAGAGCTTTCGTTGCCCCCAACGAAGCAGAGATTGCCTAGCTTCAATTAGCTTCACGGTTCACGGTTCTCGCGCTGTCTTCGAAGCAAACGCGTCACCGAGTCATTGGTTCCACACGGGGTCGAAAGTGGAGATCGCCTACAAGGAGAATCGGCGGGGCGCTGTTGATGCACGGCTGGCGGAGTCAATGTTTCGTCCACAAAACGTCATACCAATCATCCTGGGAATCGGGGGAACTGCAATGACGGGCATCGGCTTCTGGGTGTACCTGAGCGTTGCGGCCCGCCACGCAAGAAGAGTTCGAGTTTTGGAGGCCGATAACGCCCCTCAAGAAACACCCTGAAGAAGGCGCAAGATCTTGAATTTGCGTTATGTAGGAAGAGGGTTTCTTCGGCGCGATTTGCGGCAACCCGCCGATTACTTGGCGAACCCTTCCTTCAAGCGGCCCCGGCAAACCGGGTCATGCCTCTCATCTCAAACGTGAGCCGTCCCAGATACCAGTCATGACCGAGGAAGAGTCCCTCCTTGCCGCCATTCACGAGGAAGTAAGGCTGCATCCCTACGACCCGTCGTGGCCAGACGAGTTCGCGCTAGAGCGTAGGCGTCTTGATTCTCTGCTGCCGGGCGTGTTTCTAGAGATCGAGCACATCGGAAGCACAGCCGTACCGGGCATGCCCGCCAAGCCAATCATTGATCTTCTCGCCGGCGTTGAATCGCTGGGTCTGGCGAAGTCACTTGCTGAGCGCATCTGCGCGTCAGGCTACACCACGTCGACCGAGTTCAATGAAACCTTGGTTGACCGAAAATGGTTCATGCGGTGGGCCGAAGGGCATAGGACGCATCATCTTCACGTGGTCGCTCAAGATGGCAATGTATGGTGCGAGCACCTGGCCTTTCGCGATGCGCTTCGCGCCAGCCCTCCACTCGCAGCACGATATGCTGCGCTCAAAGCTCAACTCGCTGCTAGGCATACCACCGACAGAGAGGCGTACACAGATGCAAAGAACGAGTTTATTCGCTCCGCACTGCGCGACGCCTGACCCATCAAGCGGACCCCGTGCCTTCGGCGCGCCGCTTAAGTCAAACATCTAGGCGCCAAGCCCGAGATTCGTCGCCATGCCAATCGACTCAGACGCCTTGTCATCCCTCGCGAGCGACTACACGAAGGGCATGACCAGCATCCGTGGCAGGCGCGTGCAGCGACTCCTGAAGCGCGAGTTTGCTGGCGCCGAGCACATACTGCCGGTGCAGGTTGGCTCGGGTGCCACTGCTGTCTTGGGGCTTTCGGCCGCCGGTGCCGCCTTCTGCGCCACAGATGGCAGAGGCAAATATGCGTCTGTCGTCAAATGGCTTCACGGATCAACGGAAGCGCTCGAAACTCACTTTGATCTGCTGAAGGATTCCTTGCCTGTGCTGGACACCAAAGCCTTGCCGCTCGCTGACCTGCGCAGGCAGACTCAGGTTCGTGTGTCCGCGCGTTCTGCTCCACCTCAAGCTCGCGCTCTGGTAGCGCTGGCACTGCAGGTACTGGCATGATCACTCTCGTATGCGTCCACTTGAAGAGTCGACGCCGAACCATTCCTTCAATTGGACCCGGGGCGCCATCGCTCATGTCGCCCGCAGAGCGTCAGGAGAACTTGATGAAGCTCGACACCGATCGAATTGACCAAGCGGTATTGGCTCTTCTCTATCTCGGTCTGCACGAAGGGGCGAGAGCGTGGAAGTCTTTCGACTGGGACGCGATGGCACGGCTTCATGAGAAGGGTTTGATCTCCGACCCCGTAGGCAAAGCGAAGAGCGTGGCTTTCACGGAAGAAGGTCTTCGTGAATCAGAGCGCCTTCTGGTGGGCCTCTTTGGCAGCGGGCCGGAATGAGGTCGAGGGTCACTGGCCTGTGCGTGCGCGGGCAGGCCGCAAAGGTCAACAAGCCCTAGCAACATGGATCAGCGCATCGTCGGTTTTCACCTGGACGATCAACAGGATTGGGTGGCTGAGTTGGAGTGCGGCCACAACCAGCATGTTCGCCACAACCCGCCCTGGACCAACCGACCCTGGGTGATGACACCCGAGGGCCGGCAGGCCACACTCGGGCGCACGCTTGCGTGCCGAAAGTGCGATCAGAACGCGCCACGCGACTGGCCGTTGCAGCCCTAGCTAGCGGTGACCTCACTCCATTCACATCACCAACATTCCAAGGAATCAACGTGGCCCGTCAAATCGTCTTCACGCCCAAGGCAGCCAAGCCGCCGCCTGCATACAGCCAGGCGGTCAAGGCCGCTGGCCTGGTGTTCGTCTCCGGCACTGCTCCCGCGGACCCTTCCACCGGCGCCATCAAGGGCACGACCATTCAAGAGCAGACCCATCAGTGCCTGACCAACATCCAGGCCATCCTCGAAGAGGCGGGCAGCTCCTTGGACAAGCTCGTCAGCGTCACCGTCGTGCTGGCAGACGAAGACGACTTCGCCGGCATGAACGAGGAGTGGCTCCGCTGGTTCCCTTCCAATCCGCCCGCTCGCCAAGGTGCCAAACTGCCTGTGCGCATCCCCGGCCTCAAGGTCTCCATTGCGGCCATTGCCGAGGCGTAGCCTTTCAGCTTCAGCCACCAAGAAACTTCTGGATCGAACCATGCGCGCAGCGACCTTCTACGTCCTCCCCGCCCTCCTCGCCCTCCTCACGGCCTGCTCAACTCCTGGCAGCAGGCCAGACGCTGCTCCAAGCTCGGCAAAGGGCAACACACCGGCCTACCTCACCGCGGCCACCGGCTGTGCGGTGGTCGCCGGTGGGGCGATCGGCAGCAAGTTCGCCGATCCGAAGATCGCTGCTTTCTGGGACAAGGTGAATGCGTCGGTGACCACCGAGCTCCATGACCGGCTCGTGCTCGGCCAATACAAGACCGTCAAACTCCTCGTGCCAACCGAGGACGCCGCCAGCAACGAACAGATCGTGATCACTGCGCTTGCCAAGAACCGCTGTAATCGTCTTCTGCAGGTGTCTCACACCGTCGACGAAGACAGCGCCGGAAAGTACTTCCGTTTCGATGTCACGGTGATGCACCTTGAGCCCAAAGGCGACCGACCGCCCGGCGCCAGCGGCACGAACGTCACGACGGTCGGCGAATTTGCGCGTGCGTACCGCTTCCCGCGCACCGCTATGAGTTTCGAATCCTTCTACACCGGCACCTTCGCCGAGACGGTGCTCACGGACCTGAAGCAAAGCGGCGCTCTTGAAAAGCTGCGCTAGGCCTTTTCATCCGTCGGGCACCACCATCGACATGAGCACACGCACCGCCTCTTGCACCTGCGGCCAGCTGCGCATTGAAGTCCAGGGCGAGCCGCGGAGTGTCGGCATCTGCCACTGCCTCGCCTGCCAGCAAAGAACCGGCAGCGTGTTCGCAGCACTGGCCAGCTTCGCGGCGCCCTACCAAGTCTTCGGTACCGCCACCGAATACATCCGCACCGGAGATCAAGGCGCGAGCTTCATCTTCCGGTTCTGCCCGGTCTGCGGCACCAACCTCTTCCACACCGAAGAGGAAGAAGCGGGCGGCGTGGGCGTTGCCGTGGGCGCATTTGCGGACCCGAGCTTCCCGGCGCCGCGGCTTTCGATCTACGACGGCCGCAGGCACCCGTGGGTGCAGTTACCACCGGGCACGGTGGCATTCGACAAGGACCCCACGTGAGTGCCACGTCGAGGCCCTCGCGCCAGGTGAAGGTGTCGTTGACACCCGTGGAGCCAGGCGACGCCGAAGCGCTTGTGCAGCTCCGCATCGAAGCCATGCGAGAGAGCCTCGAACGCATCGGCCGGTTCGACCCGGCTCGTGCACGCGAGCGGTTCCTGTCGGGCTTCTCGCCTGAGCACACGCGCCACATCGAATTCGAAGGACGAAGAGCCGGGTTCGTCGTGGTCAGGCCTCAGGCGGATTGCCTGCTTCTCGACCACCTCTACATCCATCCAACAAGCCAAGGCCAAGGCATCGGCGCCTCGGTTCTCGCCGATGTCATCGAGGAAGCAACGGCCCAGGGACTCGCCATCCGGGTGGGTGCGCTGCGCGAAAGCGATTCCAATCGTTTCTACACGCGCCATGGCTTCCAGCTGATCGAGCAGACCGAGTTCGACAACTACTACGTTCGCCTGAGTTCCAGTACGGCCTGACCGGTCTGCTGGATCAACAGCGCGCTAGCCGGGCTGGACAGCCTCCGGCTCGGCATGGCCCTCCCGCTCGCTCAAGGGTGAAAGCCGGGGCGGCAGCTGCGGGGTGTCGTTCTCGGGCAGCACCTGCCGTACGTCACGCGGCAACTCGCGCTGGCGTGCGCGGATGTAGTCGTAGCGGTCGAGCGAGAGCTCGTCCACAGCCGCTTCGTCGCGCATCACGAGCGGCCGCAAGAACACCACGAGGTTGGTTTTCTTTCGTTCGCGCTGCAGGCTGCGAAACAGGCCACCGATGTAGGGCAGCTGGCCGAGCCACGGAATCTGGTTCGCTTCGCTCGCGTACTTGTTTTCGATCAGGCCGCCGAGCACGATGATCTTGCCGTCGTTGACCATCACGGTGGACTCGATCGAGCGCTTGTTGGTGGTCGGCCCTGAGCTCGTGCTGATGCTGTCGACCGACGACGACTCCTGCTGGATCGTCATGCGGATGGCGCCGTTCTTGCCGATCTGCGGCCGGATGCGCAGCGTTAGGCCCACGTCCTTGCGCTCGATGGTCTGGAACGGGCTGGTCGAGCTGCTGCTCGTGCTGGTGTAGGAGCCGGTCACGAAGGGCACGTTCTGGCCCACCACAATCTTTGCTTCTTCGTTGTCCAGCGTCACGATGTTGGCGGTGGACAGGATGTTCGTGCCCGTCATCGTCTCCAGCGCCGTCGCCACGGTGCCGAGCGTGAGCTCGGTGGAGCTGCTGATGTTGAAGATCTGCTTCCACTGCAGGCCCACGTCGAGCGACTTGCTGGCATCGACCTCGACCACGAGCGACTCGACGTAGAGCTGCGCGCGCCGGGTGTCGAGCTGGTCGACGATCGCGCGCAGGTCGCGGAACAGCGCATCGGGCGCGGTGATGATCAGCGAGTTGCTGGCCGGGTCGGCCTGGATGTAGCCGCCGGTCGATGGCTGCGCGGCGCCGGACACCGATGCCGTCGCCTGCCCGCTGTTGGCGCCGCCGGCGCTGCCGATGCCTGCGCTCGATGAGAGTGCCGTGCTGCCGCCCGAGGAGCCGCCCGCGCTCGCCCCGCCGGCGCGTGCCGCGTCGGAGGCCGGCACCGCGGCCCTGAGCACTGCGGCCAGCCGCGTCGCCTCGGCATGCTGCAGGTAGATCACGTGGATGCTGCTGCCACCGGCCCCACTGGCACCGGCCTGGTCGAGCTGCGCCACCAGGGCGCGGATGGCGGCGAGCCGTGCCGGGTTGGGCGCGCGCACCAGCAGCGCGTTGAGCTTGGTGTCGGCCAGGATCGAGGTCGAGCTGCCGCTGGCCGTGGCGGGGGCAGCACCGCCCGCCGCTGCGCCCGCCGTGCCCGCCGTCGACGACTGGGCCGCGCCCTCGCTCAAGCGCTGCACCGTGACGGCCAGGTCAGACGCGAGCGCGTACCGAAGCGGTATCACTTCGACATCGGTGGCGCTGGGTGTGTCGAGCGCGCTGATGATCGTGCCGAGCCGCGCGAGGTTGCTGGCGTAGTCGGTGATGATCAGCGTGTTGTTGCCGGGGTTGGCATTGATGATGTTGTTCGGGCTGATGAGCGGGCGCAGCACCGTCACCAGGTTGCTCGCGTTCTCGTGAACGATGCGAATCACCTGCGTGATGACCTGGTCGCCCTGCGGCCCGGCCGGCCCCGCGGTCACCGGGCCTGTTTGCAGCTTGGCGTCGGCCTCGGGCACGACCTTGAGCAACCCGTTCGATTCAACGATCGCACAACCCAGGCCGCGCAAGGCTGCAGTGAACAGCGAGTAGGCCTGCGCAGGCGTCACCGGCTGCTCGGCGTACAGCGTCATCTTGCCTTTTGCACGCGGGTCGACGGCGATCTGACGCCCCAGGATGGAGGCCATCGCGCGCGCCACGGCATCGAGTTCGGTGTCGGGGAAGTTCAGCGTCAAGGTCGCCGGCTGCGACGCGGCCGGCGCTACGTGCGCTGGCTGAGCAGCGTCCGCGACAAACGGCGTTAGGCACAGTGCCAGAAAAGTGGCCGCAGCCTGGCAGGCCGATGCGGTTCGGTTCAAGCGCGGCGGCAATGACCGGGCCGGCGCGTTGCCCGCGGTACTCAGTAGGGGCACGATGAAGCATGTGAGATGAGGGCACGCGATGGTGGCAAGCGTGTGTCACCGCGGTGTGAAGAAGCGTGCCGCGTCTGTAATGAAGCATGAAGCGCAAGGAGGCGCCGCTGCCGATCACGCGAACGGATGCCATCCTTCCAGCGGCATCACCCCTCGGAACTCAGGTGCCTGCGCAGCCGCCTCAGGTTGAGCATGACCAGCAGCGCCACCGCCGGCACGGCCGCCACCACCACCCACGACTCGTTCATGTTCAGTGCCTTGGCCATCGGCTTCAGTGCGTAGGCTGCGAGGCCCACGCCGTAGTAGGTCATGGCGATCACCGACAGGCCTTCGACCATCTCCTGCAGCCGCAGCTGCATGCCTTGGCGCCTGTCGAGTGAGGCCAGCAGCGACTGGTTCTGCCGCTCGCGCTCGACCTCGGAGCGCGTCTGCAGCAGCTGCGCGGCACGTGAGATGCGCTCCGAGAGCTGCGCCTGCCGCGCTGCCGTGGCGGCGCAGCTGTCGACCGCCGGGCGGAAACGGCGCTCGAGAAACTCCGACAGCGGCTGCAGCCCCGGCACCACCGCCTCGCGCAGCTCGGCCATACGCCGGTCGACGATGCCGCTGTAGGCCCGGGTGGCCGAGAAGCGCGCGCCATGGTCGGCCAGCGCGTGCTCGACGCGCGCGGCCAGACCCACCAGTTCGGCCAGCAGTTGCTCGTCGCCGTCGGCCGAGCTGCGAAAGCGCTCCATCAGCGAGGCGAGCTGCGCTTCTTCGGCGCCCATTTCACCCATGCGGCGTGCGGCCAGCGGCAGGCTCAGCAGCGCCATCATCCGGTAGGTGTCGATCTCGACCAGGCGCTGCGCCGTGCGGCCGGCGCGCCGGCGGTTCAGCGAATGGTCGAACACCAGGAAGCGCGTGATGCCGTTCAGCGCGCGCAGGTCGGTGACCACCGTGGCGGCACCATCGGCGACGCGGTTGCCCACCACCAACTCGCTGCCGAACAACGGCGCCACCTCGCGTACGTGCGGCGGCTCGCCCGGGCAGGCGACCAGCGCCACCTGCGTGGCCGCGACCATCTCGCCTGGCAGCCGCGCGAGCCAGCCGGCGGGCAGCACATTGAGCCAGTCGGTGTCGAAGGCCGGGGCCAGGCCGGCGGGGCCATCTTCTGCGAAGAAGGTGAAGCTGAAGAACTCGGTGTGCCGCTCCCACTTGATGCGCAGGCCGCGCCAGGCGAAGAGCAGGTGCGTGACGCCGCCCAGGCCGACGGCAGCGGCGTCGAGCTCGGCCAGGTGGGCCAGGCACAGCGCGTCCTGCTCGGCACCGGTGCGCAGCGTGGCCACCGACAGCACCCGGCCCGGCGTAGCCAGCGACTCGAAAGGCCGGGCATGGAGTTCGTCGGCCAAGCGCTGGCGTTGCGGCAGCTCGCGAGGGAGGGAAAGAGGAGCGGACACGGCTTGCAATGTCATGTTTTTTCTTTTCGGGTACCACGGGTCGGTTGCTTCTTGGCGCCGCTCGCGGCGCTGGCGTTGCGGGGCGCTGCAGACACGGGTGTGCGCAGTTGCTGGTGGATCAGCCGCTGGCCTTCGTCGGCCAGGAACTGCTTGAACGCCGAGGCCACCTGCGGCAGCCGCCGCGAGGCCAGGTGCATCGCGTACCAGTCGCGCTGCAGCGGGTTGCCGGCCATGGGCAGCAGCGCGAGCAGGTTGGCCTCGAGCTCCAGCGCACAGGTGTGCAGCGAGAGAAACGCCACGCCGAAGCCGGCCGCGCACATGTGCTTGATGGCCTCGTTGCTCGACATCTCGGAGCCGATGCGCAGCGGCACGCCGGCGTCTTTGTAGAGCCGCTCGAGCGTCGTGCGCGTGCCGGAGCCGCGCTCGCGCACCAGCAGGTTGGCCGCCACCAGGTCGGGCAGCGCGGGCTTGCGCTGCGCCATCAGCGGGTGCTTGGGCGATGCGAGAAAGGCCATCGGGTGCTTGGCAAACGCCACGGCCGTGGTCTTCAGCTCGGCCGGCGGGCGGCCCATGATCGCGATGTCGACCTCTTGCCCGGCGAGCATGCGCACGATCTCATCGCGGTTGCCGACCTGCAGCTTCACCTTCACGCCGGGCTGGTGGCCGGCGAAGGCCACCAGCAGCGGCGGCAGCAGGTACTCGGCGGTGGTGACGGCGCCCACCCGCAAGGTGCCCGAGAACACGCCGCGCTGCGCCGCCATCTCGTCGCCGGCCTCGCGCCACAGGTCGAGGATGCGCGCCGCATAGTCGGCCATCAGCTCGCCCGCCGCCGTGAGGCGCACCCCCCGGCCTTCTTTCTCGAGCAGCGGCGCACCCGCGCTTTCTTCGAGCAGCTTGAGCTGGATCGACACCGCAGGTTGCGTCAGGTGAAGCTCGCTTGCGGCACGTGAAACGCTGCCGAGCCGCGACACCGCGTGGAAGGCAGCGAGCTGTCTGAAAGTGGCGTTCTTAAGCATCAGTCAAAGCTTATGAGTCAGGCAAAAGAATTAACTATTGCGAATGTAATTCGGTTCGTACATTGGGCCTCATCGGTGGTTCTGAAGGCATTTCGAGAAACAGGACCGAGACAACCGAGCCGCATTCCGCAGATCACACCAGCAAGGAGAGTGCCCATGGGCCACATGTCAGAAGCAACGCAGATCACCGATGCCAAGAAGCGCTATTCGGCCGGTGTCTTGAAGTACGCCCAGATGGGCTACTGGAACGCCGACTACGTGCCGAAGGACACCGACATCCTGGCGCTCTTCCGCATCACGCCGCAAGACGGTGTCGACCCGATCGAGGCCGCCGCCGCGGTGGCCGGCGAGTCGAGCACCGCCACCTGGACGGTGGTATGGACCGACCGCCTGACCGCCTGCGACATGTACCGCGCCAAGGCCTACCGCGTCGAGCCGGTGCCCAACAACCCGGGCCAGTATTTCTGCTACGTGGCCTACGACCTGAGCCTGTTCGAAGAAGGCTCGATCACCAACGTCGCGGCCTCGGTCATCGGCAACGTGTTCAGCTTCAAGCCGCTGAAGGCAGCGCGGCTGGAAGACATGAAGTTCCCGGTCGCCTACGTGAAGACCTTCGCCGGCCCGCCGACCGGTATCGTGGTCGAGCGCGAGCGGCTCGACAAGTTCGGCCGCCCGCTGCTGGGCGCCACCACCAAGCCCAAGCTCGGCCTGTCGGCGCGCAACTACGGCCGCGTGGTCTACGAAGGCCTGAAGGGCGGGCTCGATTTCATGAAGGACGACGAGAACATCAACTCGCAGCCCTTCATGCACTGGCGCGACCGCTTCCTGTTCGTGATGGACGCCGTGAACAAGGCGAGCGCCGCCACCGGCGAGGTGAAGGGCAGCTACCTCAACGTGACCGCCGGCACGATGGAAGAGATGTACCGCCGCGCGCAGTTCGCCAAAGACCTGGGCTCGGTGATCATCATGGTCGACCTGGTGGTGGGCTACACCGGCATCCAGTCGCTCAGCCACTGGTGCCGCCAGAACGACATGATCCTGCACCTGCACCGCGCGGGCCATGGCACCTACACCCGCCAGAAGAACCACGGCGTGAGCTTCCGCGTGATCGCGAAGTGGATGCGCCTGGTGGGCGTGGACCACATCCACGCCGGCACGGCGGTCGGCAAGCTCGAAGGCGACCCGATGACGGTGCAGGGCTATTACAACGTGTGCCGCGACACGCACACCGTGGTCGACCTGCCGCGCGGTGTGTACTTCGACCAGGACTGGGGCGCCATCAAGAAGGTGATGCCGGTGGCCTCGGGCGGCATCCACGCCGGCCAGATGCACCAGCTGATCGACCTCTTCGGCGACGACGTGGTGCTGCAGTTCGGCGGCGGCACCATCGGCCACCCGCAAGGCATCCAGGCCGGTGCCACGGCCAACCGCGTCGCGTTGGAGGCGATGGTGTTGGCGCGCAACGAGGGCCGCGACATCAAGAACGAAGGGCCCGAGATCCTGGTCGAGGCCGCCAAGTGGTGCAGCCCGCTGCGCGCCGCGCTCGACACCTGGGGTGACATCTCCTTCAACTACACCTCGACCGACAGCTCCGACTACGTGCCGACCGCGGCCGTGGCCTGACAACCAACCCGTCATCCCGGTCACAAGGAACTCACACCATGCGAATCACCCAAGGCACCTTCTCGTTCCTGCCCGAACTCAGCGACGAGCAGATCATCAAGCAGCTCGACTACGCGCTCGGCCAGGGCTGGGCCGTCGGCATTGAATACACCGACGACCCGCACCCGCGCAACACCTTCTGGGAGATGTTCGGCAACCCGATGTTCGACGTGGCGGACGCCGCCGGCGTGATGCTCGAACTGCAGCAGTGCCGCAAGACCTTCCCAGACCACTACATCCGCGTCACCGCCTTCGACTCGTCGCACGGCACCGAGTCGGTCGTGCTCTCGTTCATCGTCAACCGGCCGAAGGTCGAGCCGGGCTTCCGGCTGATCCGCACCGAGGAGCCGGGACGAACCTTGCGATACAGCATCGAGAGCTACGCCGTGCAGCGCTCGCCCGAGGGCCAGCGGTACTGATTGCTCCAGTAACGAACAGTCTGTGTCATGAACGCCGCCCTGCCCCTCTCTGTCGCTGAGCCATCCACCGAGCCCGCCGCAACACCGAGCCAGATGCTCGAAGCGTCGGGTGCACGCGCGATGCTCGACCAGCTCGACGCCGAGCTGATCGGCCTCGCGCCGGTGAAGGGCCGCATCCGCGACATCGCCGCGCTGCTGCTCATCGACAAGTTGCGCGCCGAACAAGGCTTGCAATCGACACCGCCTTCGCTGCACATGTGCTTCACCGGCAACCCAGGCACCGGCAAGACCACCGTGGCGATGCGCATGGCGGGCGTGCTCAAGCAGCTCGGCTACGTGCGCAAGGGCCACCTGGTGGCGGTGACGCGCGACGACCTGGTGGGCCAGTTCATCGGCCACACCGCGCCGAAGACCCGCGAGGTGGTGAAGAAGGCGATGGGCGGCGTGCTCTTCATCGACGAGGCCTACTACCTCTACAAGCCCGAGAACGAGCGCGACTATGGGCAGGAGTCGATCGAGATCCTGCTGCAGGTGATGGAGAACAACCGCGACGACCTCGTCGTGATCCTCGCCGGCTACCGCGACCGCATGGACACTTTCTTCAGCAGCAACCCGGGCATGGCCTCGCGCATCGCGCACCACATCGACTTTCCCGACTACAGCGAGGCCGAGCTGATGCAGATCGCGGAGCTGATGCTGGGCCAGCTCAACTACCGCTTCGACGACACGGCGGAGCCGGCTTTCGCGCGCTACGTCAGCTTGCGCCGGCAGCAGCCGCATTTCGCGAACGCGCGCTCCATCCGCAACGCGCTCGACCGCATCCGCCTGCGCCACGCGACTCGCCTCTTCACCGCCGACCGCAGCCTCACGCGCGAGCAGCTGTGCACCCTGCAAGCCGAAGACGTGCTCGCGAGCCGCGTGTTCGGTGGCAGCTTCACCATGGAGCAATGAAATGAGCATTGAAGCCCTGATCTTCGACGTCGACGGCACCCTGGCCGACACCGAAGAAGCCCACCGCATCTCCTTCAACATGGTGTTCGAGCAGCGGCACCTCGGCTGGTCGTGGAACCGCGCCGAGTACCGGCAGCTGCTCAACGTCACCGGCGGCAAGGAGCGCATCGCGGCCTACATCGGCTCGCTGCCCATCGGTGCGGCCGAACGCCAGCGCCTGCTGTCCCTGGTGCCCGAGCTGCATGCCGAGAAGACGCGCTTCTACGGCGAGGTGGTGAACGAAGGCGGCGTCACGCTGCGCGAAGGCGTGGAGCGGCTGTTGAACGAAGCGGTGGACCAGGGCTGCCGCCTTGCCATCGCGAGCACCACCACCGCGGCCAACATCAACGCTCTGCTCAGCGCCACGCTGGGTGCGCGCGGGCTCGACCTGTTCTCGGTGATCGCCTGCGGCGACCAGGTGCGTGCGAAGAAGCCGGCACCCGACATCTACAAGCTCGCGCTCGAAACGCTGGGCCTGCCGCCCGAGCAGGCGCTGGCCATCGAAGACTCGGCCAACGGCCTGCGTTCAGCCACCGGCGCCGGCCTGTGGACGCTGGTGACGCCGACCTTCTGGACGCAAGACAGCGACTTCAGCGCCGCCGGCCTGGTGCTGCCGCGCCTGGGCGGACCCGACTGGCCGCTGCCCGGCGAACCCGGCGGCGTGTTGCGCGAGCAAGCCTGGCTCGGCTTCGACGAGCTGATCCGCATCGCCCGCCCTACTCGCCCTCTGTCGCCCGTGCAGGCGCTCTACCACGGAGCCACCCGATGAGCCCACCCGTCCGCATCGCACCCAGCCTGTTGTCGGCCGACTTCGCGCGCCTGGGTGAAGAAGTCAGCGCGGTCATCGCCGCCGGCGCCGACCTGATCCATTTCGACGTGATGGACAACCACTACGTGCCCAACCTGACCATCGGGCCGATGGTGTGCCAGGCGATCGCACCGTATTGCAAGCGCGGTGACAAGCCGGTGCCGATCGACGTGCATCTCATGGTCAAGCCGGTCGACGCACTGATCCCGATGTTCGCGCAGGCCGGTGCGTCGATCATTTCCTTTCACCCGGAGGCGAGCGAGCACATCGACCGCACGATCCAGCTGATCACATCATTCGGTGTGAAGGCCGGCCTGGTGCTGAACCCGGCCACGCCGCTGAGCGTGCTCGACCACGTGCTCGACAAGCTCGACCTGGTGCTGCTGATGAGCGTGAACCCCGGCTTCGGCGGCCAGGCCTTCATCGAAAGCGTGCTGCCGAAGATCGCGGCCGTGCGCCGCCGCATCCAAGCCACGGGGCGCGACATCTGGCTCGAGGTCGACGGGGGAGTCAATGCGAAGAACATCGCACGCGCCGTGGCCGCCGGTGCCGACACGCTGGTCGCCGGCTCGGCAGTGTTCAGCGGTGGCGACTACCCGAAGGCCATTGCGGCCCTGCGCGTGAACGCACAGCTTCACGCCCACGCCGCCGAGGCTCTGGCGGAAAGCCCTTGATGAAGATTGCCGCGATCTTTTTCGACCTCGACGGCACGCTGGTCGACAGCGCTGCCGGCGTGGCACTCGCGCTCAACACCGCGCTCGCCGAAGCCGAGCTGCCGAGCTTCGAGCTCGCCACCGTGCGCAGCTGGATCGGCGACGGGCCCGATGCATTGATCCTCCGTGCACTCGAAGCCAGCCGGCTGCGCGACGTCGACCTGCCTTCGCTCGCCGCCCGCCTGCGCCAGCGCTTCGACGCTGCCACGCTGGCCACGCCCTCCGCACAGGGCGCTGCCTTCCCCGGCATTGACGCGCTGTTGTCGCAACTCGACGAGCGCTATCCGATGGCGGTGGTCACGAACAAGCCGACCCCGCTGGCCCGCGTGGTGCTCAAGGCCGCCGGCCTGCTCGATCACTTTGCACAAGTGCATGGCGCCGACATGCCCGAGCAACGCAAGCCCTCGCCGCTGCTGATCCAACAAGCGGCCCGCCAGCTCGGCATCGCGACGAAGGATGTGCTGCTGGTCGGCGACGGCCCGGCCGACCTCGCGTCTGCACGCGCGGCAGGCTGCCAGTTCGCATGGGTCAGCTGGGGCTACGGCCCGGCGCCCACCGGCGACGTGTGGCGCCTCGATGCCCCGGCCGAACTGCTGGCGCGGCTGCCCGCGCACGACTTGCAGCGCACACAAATTCATTAGCAAACCAGGAGACTCGCCATGCTCACCGGAGGACGATCGACACTGACCCAGTTCCTGATCGAGGAACGCCGCCACCACCCCGAGGCCACGGGCGACCTGAACGCCCTGATCACCGACGTCTCGCTCGCCTGCAAGACCATCGCGCGCAAGGTCGCCTACGGCGCGCTCGACGGCGTGCTCGGCAGCGCAGGCACGGGCAACGTGCAGGGCGAAGAGCAGAAGACGCTCGACGTGCTCAGCAACAACATGTTCCTGCACGCCAACGAATGGGGCGGCCACCTCGCCGGCATGGTGTCCGAAGAACTGGAGAAGCCGTACACGCTGCCGCCCGAGTACCCGCGCGGCAAGTACCTGCTGCTGTTCGACCCGCTCGACGGCTCGTCGAACATCGACGTCAACGTGTCGGTCGGCAGCATCTTCTCGGTGCTGCGCGCCGTCACGCCGGGGCAAGATCCAGAGCCGCAAGACTTCCTGCAGCCCGGCACGCAGCAGGTGTGCGCCGGCTACGCGATCTACGGCCCCTCGACCATGCTCGTGCTGACGCTCGGCCGTGGCACGCATGCGTTCACGCTCGACCCGCTGCTGGGTGAATGGGTGCTCAGCCACCCCAACCTGCACATCCCCGAGAAGACCTGCGAGTTCGCGATCAACGCGTCGAACAGCCGCTTCTGGGAGCCAGCGGTGAAGCGCTATGTCGACGAATGCCTGGCCGGCCAGACGGGCACGCGTGGTGCCGACTTCAACATGCGCTGGATCGCCTCGCTGGTGGCCGAGACGCACCGCATCCTGATGCGCGGCGGCGTGTTCCTCTACCCGAAGGACAGCAAGGACCCGTCGCGCGCCGGCCGCCTGCGGCTGTTGTACGAGGCCAACCCGATCTCGTTCTTGATCGAGCAGGCCGGCGGCGGCGCGAGCACCGGCCGCACGCGGCTGATGGAGGTGCAGCCCGAGTCGCTGCACCAACGCATCGGCTTCGTGTTCGGCTCGCAGCACGAAGTGGCGCGCATCGAGAAGTACCACCGTGATGAACCGGCCGCGAACTACGACTCGCCCTTGTTCGGCAAGCGCGGCCTGTTCGCAGCGACAGCGTGAGCACCCGGCACCGGAGTACCGGCGCCACCCGCCGAGCGGGTGTTCAGCCGCCTTGGGGCGGCCCGGCGCCGGCTGAACCGCGTCTCTCCCCTTCTTCTTGAGGCCACCACCATGTCCGCCAAACACCCCATCGTCGCCATCACCGGCTCGTCCGGCGCCGGCACCACCTCGGTCACCAAGACCTTCGAGAACATCTTTCGCCGCGAGAACGTGTCTGCCGCCATCGTCGAGGGCGACAGCTTCCACCGCTACGACCGCCAGGCCATGAAGGTCGCCATGGCCGAGGCCGAGCAGAACAACAAGCCGCACTTCAGCCACTTCGGTGAAGACGCGAACCTGTTCGCCGAACTGCAGGAGCTGTTTCGCAGCTACGCCGAGACCGGCACCGGCCAGAGCCGCAAGTACCTGCACAACGATGAAGA
>Ga0307515_10003584_pt1 | contig 32626 bp, 15 predicted proteins | sample 17_EM_MG_FD_194513 | JGI IMG/M metagenome (GOLD analysis project Ga0307515, IMG submission 194513) | Populus trichocarpa ectomycorrhiza microbial communities from riparian zone in the Pacific Northwest, United States - 17_EM | ecosystem: Host-associated > Plants > Roots > Unclassified | place... | reverse complement strand
TATTATAATGGCAATGGTAAGTAAAGAGGATTGGTATTTATTCCGCTAGTTAAGCGGTATATATATATAGATAGCAACTATAAAAAAAGAGTTGCTAGTATTAGGAATAAAGGTAAGCGATTACTATTTAAGGTATATTACTATTATGTATAGCAAGTTGCCGTTATATACGGCAAGTTGCCATTATATATCGCCGCGGCACTAGCGTAGCGAGGAGCCTTAAGCTCCTCGCCCTCCCTTATTAAGATATATAGAATAACAATTATTATATTATCTATAAACCATAGCTACGTAATATCACCTTATGTAACCAACAATATCCCTAATTAAAAAAAGGTTATTAAAATAAAAGATATAAAGTTTAATAAGCAGTTGCTCTATAATAACTTATAGCTAAATCTAGTAAATATACTCTAAGTAAGAACTAATTAAATATTAGAAATTATTAATACTTGTTAAATATAGGATCTATTGGAATTATTATCTAATAAAAGCGATAAGACTTAAGATAAGATTTAAGTTAATATTAAAGAGAGACAATAGGTAGAATCTAGTGGAAATTAAGAGGAGCCTAATATTAAAAGTAGTAAGTAATAAGATTTAAGCTCTAAAGACGACTTAGCTTTAAGGCTTTCTACCCTAAATAAGATACTATATTAGCAAAATGTTTATGCCTCCTAATAGTACTAATAGCTTCTAATAGCTCCTATTAGGGCTGTTAGGAGCTTTAGAAGACATTTATACTTAGTATCCTATTAAGAGGTCGCCTAAACTATTAAGACTATTAGGACAATAATAAAAATTCTAAATTTAAAAATAAAGTATATTAACACTCTAGTATTTATAGGTAGTTAAAATATAAAATAATTTTTAATTATATATAATCTAAATAATCTAAATTAATCTTTTTTACTTACTACCTATATCTATTATAGGAGCTCTACTATTACTTAGGTGTTAGGCAATTAACTAAAAAGCCTTATATAGTTTAAATTATCAATTAGCGGTATTCCTAATAATCTGTTAACTATATACTAATTTCCTAACTAGGCCTAGTACCTACCTATCTAGCCTAATGCCTACCTATTCTACCTATTTTACCTATTCTACCTATCCTACCTATCCTATCTATCCTACCTATCTTACCTATCCTACCGTCTTACCTATTTGTAACTACCTATCTATGCCTACCTATCTATGCCTACCTATCTATGCCTACCTATTTATGCCTACCTATCTATGCCTACCTATCTATATCTATAATTTAGGGGAGAGGTTAGCCCGATTAAAGGTTTTGCTTAATTTAATTAATCGTATTAATTTAATTGCGATTAATTATATTAATTTAAATTGTTCTCTATAGGCGTTTGCTGGCTATATATTTAAACGGTAGTTATTTAGCAGCTCTATTAAGCCTTACTAACAATTTAGGCCAAGAACTTTTACTAATCCCCTACTACTACTATATTGGCCGTTTAAGTTAATATTATATATATACGTATCTAACGCATTCTGTAACTAACTGTATAATTACAGCACCTGTCGTACTAACCGCGTGCCTACGCGTTCGGTACGTCAGGTACGCGTTTACGCGTTCGGCGCACCAACCACCCGCTTACGCGTCTGGTGCACAAGCACTAACTAATTAGGGGGGAAGGACGCATCAGTATATAGACTATATAGTCTGCTTTAATACAAGAGACAGTCACTATCATCTAAAAAGAGCATACAATACTATATGTATTTCGTGCCCCTAGATCTAACTTACTTGTGCTATTAAGTTAGTACGAACACTAATTAGTAAGCGCGCACAGATTAGCAATCACTTAACACCTCCCCCTAAGCGACACTCAACAGCAACCACCCGTTTAATCCTAGTACGACCTACTAAAAGGTCAGAAGGTAAAGGATTACAGAACTATCACCAACCCCGTATACTTGTTTAAGTCTTAGTATAGTTTACCGGAAGTTTATAAATATAAATACAGACCTTTATAGAACCCCCTATCCTTAAACCTTAAACCTCTATTCCTACTATACCCTCTATTAATACCTCTAACGTCTTTTTAAACCCCTTATAGAGATACCCTTACCCTTTTATAAACTACCGTGGACCTACTAACCGCTTTTACGGACACTACAAGACCCTCTCCACCCGCTATATATTATACTATATAGCATAGCGGATACAAGTAAGCAAATCGACAAAGGCTAAGAGAAGTAGAGTTAAGGAGTCAACCTTATATCTATAAACAACGTTAATAACTATATTAAGTTTAAAGTCCTTAAATACGGACATTATAAGCTTATAAACGACAACCTATGGAAGTAATATAAGGAAGACTTTATAGACTTTACGGAAGCTACTTTTAAGGCTTATAGTATTATACCTATCCGTAACCTACGAAACCTTTTATATTACTAAGGTGTATAGGTTAAAAAAGATAAACAAGTCACTATTGTATGGTCCCTATACAATACACTATATAAGGAAGACCAAACGGAATAGACTAAAGAGTAGATCTTAGATCACATTAAAACCAACAACCTCTTTACCTCCTTTAAACTTAACAGAATCTCTAGCCTTATAGCTAACCTATTTAACCAAATTCGTTCTACAAACCTAAGTAGTATTAGAATTAATCTTACTAGCTAAAGTATACCCAATACCTAAGCTACGGACCGTAATACCCCCACAACCTAAATTACGGACTATAATACCCCCGCAAACTAAAATATAAACTAAAACCCTTCCGTTAATAAAGCTATAGATCTATAACCTACCTAAGTTACAGATCCGCAAGCCATATATCCGCAAACCATATATCCGCAAGCTATATATCCGCAAGCCACAGATCCGTAAGTTATAGATCTGTAACGCACCTAAGTAAAGACCTATAGTAAGGAACTAGCTAACCTGGCTAAGCTCTATACCGACGAATCTAAGTACAGCGGTGAAAATGATCATTTTAACTTTAAACTAACTATCTTTATGGACCTTTACCAAAAGGCTGACATTCCTAAATAAGAATTTAGCCAAGCCTACTCTACTATGCTGCGTGGCCTAGCACTTGACCACTACTACACCAACCTTAAGAGCAACCCCCTTAGTATTCCCTTTAATAAGCTATATAAAGCTACCTATAACTACTTTAAAGGACCGGAATATAGGCGTAATATCCTTACCTAATGGAATACAACCAAGCTACAGACCGTAATCAATAAGAATACTAAAAAATCGACTATAGAATGCCTGTAAATTCTTATTAAAGACCTCCGGCACCTATAGCACGGCCTTAACGCCAAGCTTTAAACAGATGACTTCCTATATAACAAACTTATTACGGCCTACCAGGAAGTAGAGCCCTATAAGTACGCCTATTATAAGCCTATAGACACCTTAACTAGCCTTATTAATAATCTACGCTCCTCTATTATAATATACAAAGTCTTAAACCTACTAGGTAGTATTTAAGCCTTTACTACAGATATTTAATATTTATAAATAAACTCAGACGTCTACTTTATAGACCACCGCTACTACTAGCAGCACCTATACCGACTAAGTCCTACCCGTAACCCCTATAGCAACTCCTATATAAAAATATACCCCTATAGACGGACTAGCTAGAAGTGCTTCGTATACAGTAAGAAAGGATATTAGTCTATAAGGTATACCTAGGAAGAACATAACAAGTCTAGGAAGAGACTTAATAGCTATATTAGCTAGTTTATTTTAGAATACAAAGAAAAGGAAGTAGAAGAGCCCCCTAATAAGTTAATAGAAGCCCTTATAATTGACTTTAACTTAAATACTTAGGAATAAGAGACCTTAGAAACATTCCTAACCACTTTCGGACCTTTTACAGACAGCTAAGCCTTTAATATCACAACCATATTAGCTAACCGTTCCTTTATACACTTAGTTACGCCCAAAAACCATTCTATAAGTACCCCTATTATAGACGTTATAGATTATAAGCAGGACCTATTTACATATATTACTACAGAACGCTATACCCCTAAGGAATTCTACGGTATTATAATTAATATAGGTACCTCTAAGAAGTCTACTATAGGCTATAGATAATACCTTATATATAGGACTACCACAAATAATAATACGGACATTAATATTATATAAACTAAGGCCGTAAATGTCCAATTCGGCATCGGCTTAACCGCATTAATTAGATTAGTTAAAGTCAAGACTCCAATTGGCCTAGTTAACTTCCACGTAGTAAAAGCGGATACCCCCTTCCTACTCTATCTTATAAACATAGATAGGTTATAGATATACTATAATAATATTACAGACACCCTAATTAGCCCTATAACTGCCCTAGGAAGTAAGCATATTACCCTACTAATTATATAACGATTTAGACACCCGTTCCTTATATAGGGAGAGACTCTACGGACCCATATTTAGGAATCTTTTAACTATAACCCGTACTACCTTACTAGTACTAAAATCCACCGTCTATACCGCCGTTTTGGCTACCTGTTAGCCAAAAAGCTATATAGAGTCCTTAAACGCTCTAGACACGACAACGTTAATAGAAAGGCAATCGACCACCTAACTAAATACTGCTCCTCTTGCTAGAAATACGGACGTTCCCTAGGCCGATTTAAGTTTACCCTTTATAAGGATCTTAACTTTAACCATTTAGTATACATAGACATTATATATATTAATAGTAGCCTAGTATTATACATAATTAACAAGGCAACCCGCTATTAAGCCGCCTATTAGTTGTAAAATATATCTATAAAACATACTTAGGACATTTTACGGACCTACTAGATTAACACATACGTTAGACCCCCTAAGTACATTACCCACAACGCTAGTAAGAACTTCATTAGTAAGGAATTCTAGCAGTATACTACGGCTATAGCTATATTAACAAAAGCTGTTTTAGTTAAGGCGTATTGGTCCGTTAGGCTTATTAAGCGAGCTTACCTAGCCTTATAGAGAGCTTACTAGATTATTATAGACGAATACAAGGACATCTAAAAGGAACTGGCTCTATAGATGGCTGTAAAAGCCATTAATAATACTACTAGCCCTAACGAACTAGTACCTACCCTCTTAGTCTATGGAGCCTACCCAAGGATAAGCAACCTAGGCCCTCTTGCCCCGTTTATTACGGAACAAGCAGCTATAATACAAAAGGTAATAGCCGAGATAGTTAAGCTACGGGCTAAATAAGCTGTTAATAACGCCCTATACTACCGTAACGGACCTAATACAACCCTAGTACACGACCTTCCGCTTAACTCTAAAATCCTTATATAGCGTAAAAGCGGCAAGTAAACCGGACCTTATCATTTACTAGCTGTAGAAAATGAGACGTACTACGTATAGCTTCCTAGCGGACTAACTAGCTTTAGAAGCACGTCCGTAAAACCCTACTTTCGGCCCAAAAATATCTATAATGTTAAACCAGACAAACTAGAAGCGATTGCTAAATTAGATAAACTAGAAGCACCCTTACCTACCCTAGAAGTCCCTTAGAAACCTACTAAACCTACTAAACCTACTATAAAGCGTAGCTGAGGACGCCCCCGAAAGCACCCTATAACTAAGAACCCTATAATAGAGAATTACCTAACCTCCGCAGGAATATCCGTAAGGCAATCTCCGCCTATAGATATATTAGTTCTAGTATAGGAAAACCCCTTTACGGACTTATAACGCAAAAAGATCAACGGACTACTTAAGAAGGGCGTTTTTACGGTTGTAATGGAGAGAGACGTTCCGTAAGGCGTCTGTATATTTAACTTACGCTTTATTAATAAGATTAAGCACCCTAGTATTAATAAAGCCTTTAAAAAATTAAGACTCGTTATATAAGCTTATAATAACTAAGGAAAGGGCTTAGTTCTTACGCAATTACCTATAATTTAACGAGTTAGTCAACGGATTATACTTATACTTATGCCTAGACTATAGCAAACCAAATTTATAGCCCTCTACTTACGGGACATCTTGCAAGCCTATATGTAGTCTAATACCTACCTAAGTAGGGACATCTTTATACGGCCACCCCCCGAGCTTAACCTACAACTAGGAACAATCCTATAGGTTGTAAAACCTCTATACGGAGTACCGGAAGCTAGAAACTATTAGTTTAAGATATACCACTAGCACTACGTTAGTAAACTTAAAATGGAACAGTTAACCTATAACCCCTACCTCCTATACAGCCCATTAAACGGCCTTGGTATTATTAGACTCTAAATAGACGATACCCTATTCCTAGCAGACTAGACCTTTATAGACGCTAAAGAAACTAAACTATAAAAGGCTAAGTTCTTAGTAAAGCTGTAAGAGCAGTTAACTAAGCAGAATCTAATTAAGTTTAATAGAGGCCTAATTACCTAAAAGGGCAACCTAATTAAGCTAACTTAGGAACGCCAAGCTTAAAACCTAAAGCCTGTTATAGTAAAGCCTACGGACCTCACTAGTTCCCGCGGAAAGACTTATAAGACCATAAATACAAAGGACTAATACGCTGCATAGCGTGTAAGAGGCGCCTATATTGCCATAGTCTATCAACCTAAATCTACCTACGACTTATCCTTTACGGCCTAGGTAATAGACCCATAAGAAGAAAATATCAAGCAGCTTAATAAGCGCATTTAGTAGCAAATTAACAATGTAGTAAGGGGACTTACCTTTATACCACTAGACCTAAAATCCCTTAGCCTACTAGTATTTATAAACGCATCCTTTACCAATAATAAGGACCTATTATTACAAATCGGCTTTATAATTATACTTACGGACTATAATTAGGACGCAAATATACTATATTAGTCTTCAATTAAGTGTAAATAAGTAACCCGTAGTGTACTAGCTTCTAAACTATATATACTAGCTTATAGATTTAATATAGCAGCCGCAATTAAATTAACGGTCTAGAAGATTCTATAACTAGAGCAGTTACCCCTAGTTTTATATACTGATTTAAAGTCCCTTTACGACTGCCTATTTAAACTAGGTACGACATAAGAGAAGAGGCTTATAGTCGACCTAATATGCTTACATTAGGCCTACGAACGACGTAAGATTACGGAGGTTAAATAAATCAGCAGCGGAGATAACCTAGCGGACGCCATAACTAAGGCAAAGCCGTGTTAAGCCCTTAAAACCCTAATTAACACGAATAAGCTTAACCTAAAAGTTATAGAATGGGTAGAACGGGACTAACGGAGTACCTACGGTACGCCTACGGCCCGTTGGAAGGCTGTACGGCTCATTATACGGCCTATTCCACGGACTATAAGCTATTAGGTAGAAAACGGTAAAAAGCTATAATAGAACTTAGTGGACTCACATAACCTACCAAATTCTGCTATATTCTGCCACGGTAGTCGAATTAACCAATTACGATTTTCCATACCGGGCATAGAAAATCGCCATTAGCTCACTTAGCACTAGCGCCTTAGCGGTCCTTAAGATCTAACTTACGGCTCGTCTACTACCCGTCAAAAGGCTATATGGTTCATTTTACGGACCGTAAGTAGAACTTACGGTCAGCTTAGGGCGCCGTTTAGAAGGTAGCCTAGACGGCACCTTAGGGGAGATTTCCTATGTATTTTCTTTTGTGTTCTATGGTTTTGTTAAAGCAACTACGGAGACTATATATAAGTGGTTTTATTTTCAAGTACCGCTAGTGTATAATTATAGCACCTGTTGTACCAACCGCGTGCCTATACGTTCGGTACGTCAGGTACGCGTTTACGCGTTCGGCGCACTAACCACCCGCTTACGCGTCTGGTGTATAAGCACTGACTAATCAGGGGGAAAGGACGCATCAGTATATAGACTATATAGTCTGCTTCAATATAAGAGACAGTCACCATTATCCAAAAAGAGCATACAATACTACATGTATTTCGTGCCCCTAGATCTAACTCACTCGTGTTATTAAGTTAGTACGAACACTAACTAATAGCACTATAATAATAACTGGGCTACGAATACCAAATGGCTGCGGCTATAAACACTAACCGCTAAGCTTAGGGTATTAGTAACCTGCTTACCTTATATATATATACAGAGGCTCTAAAGCTACATTTAAAATTAAGTCGCTTATTTAATTCCTATACACTACAAAGCTTACACATTCTCTTATTCTACTCTGTTATTATTTACAATTACCAATTCCTGTACAAAACTTAATATATTGTCTCTTCTAATCAGCACCTCAGAAGAACTCTAGCATTGGTAAAAAATAAAAAATCTCTATAACGTAGTTGACCAGGAAGCGAGCCACCCCACGTAGCGAGCCACATACAGGTGATATTTGATCAATTTATAATAAAATCAACAACGAGCTTATATATATTTCAAATAGGCTAAATTAAAGCTTTTATATTACTCTTTCGATCTTAATATTGCTTAAATTAATTTAACTACGTTATAGTAGTGATATAGACCCACGCGCCGACTAATGGCACGGACGACTACTATATTCCTGCGACGTCCCTTTCTGGATCAACGACCCTTTAATCTACTTATTTATAGGCTATGGATTATACCTAAATATATAATAGAGCCTTCTAAAAGCTAAGATATAAAGGAATTAAATATACCTACTACTTTACGCACTTTAAAGACACTAACGACTCTACTAGAGCTTAACGTCACTATATTAAATAGAGCCGTTCTAAACCCTAGTAAGCATAATTAAGATTAGACTTACCTTTATATAAGTAAAAGTCTCTAAGATAGTAGTAGAATTATAAGATAGAAGGCCTATAGCTTTCTAGGCGCTATAGGTTGTATTAGGGGTAAATACCTATATATATGCCTTTGGGTAGAGCTTTAAAAAATTCCTTATTAACGCCTAAGTGGCTATATCGATAGAAGGTATCTACTTACTTCCCGTAGTAGTAAGAAAGTGGTCTAAAATAACCTATATCTAGTAGTTAAAGCTTATAAGTTGGATAAGGTGGTAAAGCTACTAAAATAATTTTATGCGCGAGCGTATACTTAACAAATTGCTAGGTAGGGTAGCTCTAATAATTATCTATTAAAATTAGGCAATATTACTATATTTTACCGTTAGAATCTTCTATAAGATGTCTTGTATATTTATTATAATGTTTAATATAATATAGGCCTAAAGAGTTATCTATCTACTTACTAGGGAATATAGTGTATGTATATCCGCGAAGGCTCTTATTTTACTTACTAATTTAATACTATCCTTCCTAGTAGTATTACGTCTTCTAAATTAAGAAGGTAGGCGGTAGAGAGCTATTAGCGTAAATCGTTTTAATTATAAATACTGACTTACAAGTACCTAGCCATATAACTATTTAATTTTTTAACCTTTCCCTATATATCTTACCTAATATAATTACTTAGGCTACTAATATAAGGCCTAGTAATAACCCCTTTTCGTTAAAGTTATAGATAAAATTTAAATACTTAACTTAATATCGCTTATGTATAGTATGGAAGAACCTAAACTAATTATATATAACTGCTAGATCGCCATTCTAAGCTCTCTAACAGTCGAGCTAATAACTTAGTATAGTACTAAGACCGTGGCGTTGAATAAATCTTTGCCCCTAATGCTTGCCTAAGGTACGGCCTTCGCCTAAATAGGAATAAGTTATTTCTAAAAGTATATAAGCCTTTAACGGAGGGTCCTAGGATTAATATTTATAGAGCTATTTAGTAATTTAGTATTCTTATAGCGGATATAATAAACCTAGGTAAGCTTTGTGTCGTGGGAGATGGCTAGTAAGACGATGTTTAATGGTAGATCTAGGTGCTCCATAGGCGCTAGAGGCCTTGCGAATTGACGGCTCAACACTAGAAGAAAGATCTTATATAATATTTTATATGGTGGTTTCGGCTTTACGAGAGGGCAAAGATTGATTTGGCATCGTGCAATATGCTGAGGCTTTTCGATTTTGGTGTAATTTGCTATGAAATAAAAAATGGTAGGAATATTCTTGTGTGGCTCGCTACGTGGGGTGGCTCGCTTCCTGGTCAACTACGTTAATTTGCGGGAAATACAGGTGATGTTAGTGCGCATTGGAGTCCGAATTTGGAATCGTAGCGTCTAGACCTTGATCTTTTCCCCCTTGCTATTACCACAATTAAGGACATTGGTGGGGTTACAAGGACGGGTATTCGCTACTGGACGAGCCTCGAATTTGAAAGGTCAGGCGGCCAGACCATTTTCTTTCGCTTTGGAAGATCCCCATCCGCTGATTAGAACTCTTAGACCGCGGAAAGACTACAGAAATATGTAATACTTTGACGGCAGCTTACGATAATATATATACCAGTTAATCAGCCACTAGTTCAACATCTTAGGAGCGACAAGTAAATTTAAAAGCTCTCCTAGGAGGGCATATATATAATAATATATTAATCAACCTAACGCCTTCTGCTGCCTGTCGGCAACATCTTTAAACTCCTGCAATGCCATTGCTTTCACGCTTCATCAATCAATTCGCTTTAGTCCCATAATACAGGTTTACAGATATACTACAAGCCTCCGCATCCAAATATCTTTTCCCGAGGCGAGTTTTTAATCCCGCTTGTGCGGTCCAATGATCTTCGGGTACATGCGTGATAGATGGTAGTTGATCGTGTTCTTCTTCTGGGTTGTAGGTCGCTGTTGAAAGTATCCGTTAGTAAAATGGGTATGAACATTTTTCCAACCATATACTGTCCGTTGTGTCCACAACAAGACGGATGAAACTAAGCATGCACCATGGCAATACCTTAGGCGCTCTGAAAATGGAGAGAATACTTACCGGTGCATCCATACACGCCCTTAGCTTCTGCTCAAGCTGTGCACAACCTTGAACGCTGTATCCGGATGAAGCCCAGCAACCTGCAAATTGGACATATTAGCATATGGCCATAAAATTTAATTTACATATACGGCAATCTCTTCTCAGTAACCGAACAGCTTCCAGCGTATCCTTTCCATCCGTAATCATAAAGTGCAACCAGACCTAAACCTCCGAAAAACTGTGTTCATCCTTTACAGCATCAGGGACCAATAGAATATTGCTTCTCACGTACCTAAAACTGAAGTCATTATACCAAGACATGGATTTGTCTCTGGCTTGTTCGGTCTCCGGACTCGCAATTTTGGAAGGGGGGGTAAAGGGCGAGAGGTGGCGGATTTGACGGTCGAGGAGGTGCTGGGTTTAGGTACCATTGTGGCGAATTAAATGGCGATGGAGTAGTTAGGCCGAGGAGAAGCTGTCCACAGCAAGCGCGCTCAATTGCAATGTTTTGCTAGAAGAATGGCTAAGGTTCTGATGGAGGTATCTCTACTCGAGATTTCTGCGAAATGTCGGGCGGCAGGTTCCGTCCCGCGGTACTTGGCGTGGCGGTGGTGTTGTTGTTTTGCTCGTCACCAGGCAAAAACACCATCACCTAGTAAAACTACGACGACTATTATTCCACCCTGGTGATCCACACCTATAACTGGGGCTTTGGGATCCCTGGCATCATTACTCCCCTGGCGAAACATCTCGAAAACTCCAACGCAATGACACCCTCACCCCGAAAAGCTGCGCCGGCTTTCGACTCAACATGGCACGAGACCGATGTCATTTTCCTCAACCCAACGTCCCTACCCCTTCCTAAGATACCCCGCGCTTGGGAAAGAATGCCTAAACTACCGTTTGCACGCGACGGTAAATACAAGAAAGTTTGGCGCAGATACGAGCTCAGGTCACAGCCAATGGGCCAGCAATCTAAGCCAAGTTCGAGTGAAGAGGAACAGGAAGGGTCAAAATCGCCTGTGAGGGCTGTGAAGAAGTTGCGCCTGAAGCGAGGAGAGTCGGGAGAGAGCACTCCTATTTGGGAGGCCAAGAAACCCGCGTTTACTGCGACGCGCTGGGAGTGGAGGAAAAGCGTTCTACCAAGTATGCAACAAGATATCAGGCGCAGATTGTATAGGTGCTAATCATAGGCCTTACAGGGAAAAAGCCATCCCACACGAATGACGACCATGAGGACGTGGAACCAGCCACAGAACGTGACCACCAATATGAAACCGGCGGCGCGGAGGACCCCTTGGCGTTAATGTCCGAGCTTATATCAGATGCTGGCGATAGTGATGCTTCTCACGAGTTTCCCACGGAGGCTATCGAGGCTCAAATGCCGACTATCGCCGACTTGCGCAAAGGTGGTGTTGAATCTTGCTCAAGCAATCAAGATTTTGACGAGCATTCGGAAAGCCCCCAAGAGGAAGCACATTTCTCTGGTTCGATAATTACCAGCGGCTTATACTCTTTGTCAGCTGAGTCTACATCTCATATCCTTGAAGATTCCCCCATGGAAGATACGCCTGGGTCTTCCGCAGGTCAAGATGGGAAAGTAACAGAACAAGAGACTAATGCCAAATTTCAATGTCCACCAATTCAACTATCTTGTATGGAAAGTGCCGGTTTTCTTATGGTGCATGACACAATAGAGACGGGTTCCATCTCGAAAGAGTATACTCTTAACCAATCAGAGACGAAGACCGAACAATCTGTATCAAATATTCCAATGGACGGTAGCAAAGAACTTGAAGAGGCAGTAAGGGAACCCTCTGAAGAATTCACCTATAATATCGAGGACGAAAACGTGGAAACGCTCGATTCATCAGGTCTTAACTTCGGATTAGAGTCTAAGATAGATGATAATATTGACACAGATGTGTTAGAGGTGAAGGAATTGGCTCAAGACATTGGCCTTCTTCAGAGCGCTAAGACATCTCAAACAGCGTTTGCGCGGAAATCCGATTCTTCAACTGAAGGAAATGGTGTTGATGAATTGATGTATGCGCCGGACGCGGGCGAGGATGTTGATATGACAGCTTCATCCGAGCAGCCAGCAGCCCCTGTTGACAATATAGAGGAGATTGAGGACCAGGGAATTGAAAACGAGGAACAGTCGGAACAGGCCTTCCAGGGATCAGAAACGCCCACTACAAAAGAATCACTTGCCAAGGCTGAGATGAACGAGTCAGCTATTGAACAAGCGTCTGAACAGGAGCTTGAACCTTCTGCTATCCCTCTCAGCCCCAGGCTAGGAAGCGAGAAGTTTCCGAATAACCCTCAAGACGATACATTACCCGAAAGCATAGCGGATGGTCTAACACTCGGGTGTTCAACACAGGTAGAAGTAGCCTCCATCTCCAGCATAGAAAACACCACTCGTAAGCTGCGCTCTCCCCCACCACCACCACTTGAGGCCGCTCAGGAAGACATCACAACTCATCTCGATGATGACACGGCCGTTCTCAAGGATTTCCTCACCCGCGCCGCAGCAAGCAAAGCCAGCAAAGCCAGCAAAGCCAATAAAGTCATAACAATTGCTCGTCGGACTTCACTGTCACACCGCCGTGACTCCGACGCAGTCCGCCACGCCCTAGCATCTCCTCGCAAAATCCTCGAAGATAAAGATCCAAATTCTCCATCGCCCCACATGTCCTATGACACAACTGCCACTCTCGATCTCTCTGAATCCCTTCCACTTCATCAATCTGCTAACACGACCTCGGATGATCATGAGCCTACAGACGCCGAAGTGGCGAAAGCTCCTGCAACGTCGTCAAGACGTTCGACACGCTTTCGTAGCTCGCGTACCCCGCACCCTCCTCCTTCTCATAATTCCCAGCCACAAACTCCCAACCGCATTCCCGTCCGTCGTGCCGATGGTGGTGAGCCAGTAGTCCTACGACGGACGGAGGCGCAAGAACTAGGCATTCTTACACGCGCTAATACGCGCAAGAACAAAAGCGGTGCTGTTGCTGCTAGCGTCAGGCTGTTGAAGCTAGCAGCTGAACAAGCCGTTGTGGCAGGCCCGATAGTCGATAAGGTAGTTGAGGCAGTGAGAGATGGCGCCGCGGCCGGCGAACGAAAGGCTGTCAGGTGGGGCGAGATGCTGGTCTACTTCCAGCATAGAACCGATAGTACAAGTTTGAGCGTGGAGGCACTGACAGAGTTAACCGAAGCAATGGCGCAAGGCAAGGCAGATGTAGAGACGCTGGATCCAAGTCCTGATGAACCAGCGAGCTTGGATGCCGGCAACGCTATTCCAAAATCGAAGTCGAAGTCGAAGGATAAGGCTGCTTCCACGCCCCGCATCCGGCGCCTACGTGGACTTGGTGCCGCAAATGGCACGCCTGGAAAGGGACTTCTGGCGCCTGCGACTTTGCTCCCTGCAGAAGTTCTAGAGGAAAGGGAGAAGGCGGTCACGGAAGTGTCGCGGCTCGCAAAACCTAGACGAGCAAGGAAGTTGCCGATCGCGAGCGAGGCGGCCAACCTACTCGAGACTCAGCCGTTGAAGCAGGAGCAAGAGGTTCCGGTGCAGGTGGGGAAGGAGGTTAAGGAGAAGAAGAGTAGGTTAGCAACAGCACGGAAGGTCAAGATCCCAGTGAGCACTACTCCAGCAGTACCAGTAGATGGCAAGGAAAACGGGTTGGTAACGGGGACACCCAAAAAAGGTGTGGGTGTTGCAGTCGGGGTGGAAACAGGGTTGCCAAGACGGAGAGGTTCTAAGAGACTCTGAAGTGATAGTATTAGGACTGAATTGGCTTTGGAGGTGCAGTGAGCCAATGAGCCGTCTAAGGCGTCGGCGCAATGTACCGTAGGCTTGGCGATACCCGGACCTTAGACTTTGCGTCCATTGAAGGCGTTATATTAGTTGGAGCCCTTGAGGCGCTTTTGGAGGAGTTTGCATTTTTGTTAAAATTCGATGACGAAACTGGATACGACACTTTATTACCCAAATACACGACCCTTTTATACTATTGTTCATAAAACCTGATCTTTCTTCGGAGACTGATAGCAAATAATCTTCATTTATATCAAGCATGACATGGAACAACTACGTTTTGTCCAAATACGGCCAAAAGGGATTTTCTTTCCTCACTCGCGTGATCATCAGCATTCCCATTAGAGACCCTGCCCTGCAAAGCAGCACCCAACGAGCTAGAAAATGTCCGCTTGTAACCTTGGAGTATTCTGTACTAGAACCCTGCCCCATCAGCTTATTATACTGAATTATCCGCTTACTTGTTCCAAAGTCTACCTAGAAATTCGTGCAAAATTTCCCGAACTTTCGGCTCGTAATAGGTTGCGGGAAGACGCCGTCATCAAGCAGTTGGAATAAATCCCACTCGCCCGCCCCTCCCTCTGTCTTGAAATTCCAAAACATCCAGCCTTGAGTCTTTGTCTCAAAAGCGTCCAGCTGCGTCTCGATGTACTTGCGCGTATCGTCTTTCATGGTTTGCGACCAAGCGGAGACGCGGCCGGTCTTGCCAGAGCAAGAGCCTACACGCGAACTGCCGGGAAAGCTTCCCTCATAGCGGTTGCCAGCTTTGTAGCCTGCCAGCAAATGTTATCAGAGGAAATTCGAGGATGTCATCGACATGAGATATCTTACCGTTGAGGTTCGGAGCGCAATCAGTCATAGCTCCTGACCACTCGCCCACAAATGTCCACTTGTCTGAAGTCGAGTACGAACTTACGGCACTGCAAACTTGCTGGCGGTGCTGGGCAGACGACATGGCAACCAAGCTATTATCAAAGATTTGGTACTCGTGATGATCGATGATAACATTCTGAGCATTATTATCCGAAGGCGTCAAGAAACCGTTCCAGTAGGACGGAGCCCAGAAACCGTCGTGCAGGATGACTGGGGTATCACTGATCTTGCGCAGATTATTGTAACCATCGCGGTAGAAAGTATGCACCATGTTGGGGTCAAGTTTTGATAGGAACGGCTCGTTAAGAAGCTCAATACCAATCACAACGTCCTGGTATGCGGCTTTGGCATACTTGTTCTCGATTGTTGCAAGAACTTGATGAGTCTGGGGAACACTGCTGTAGGTACCCCAACCCGGGTTATCCAATCGATGACCGGAATGATCGAAGCCGTTCTGAGAGCGTGGCGCGCCGTGCAAGTCGATAATTACTTTCAATCCAGTGGTTCTTGCCCATCCGATAGCGTTATCCAGATACGGTGCCTGGCCTGATGTGTACGGTCCTCCAAAGTCGGCATAGGCCCAGTATCCAATCGGTATTCTAACTACATTGAACCCCGCATTTTTTATTTTCTGGAAATCTGCGAGCTTGACCCAGTTGTCCCAATGTGGTTTGAGGACATTATAGCAGCCTTGCTTTCCGAGCTTGGCGCAAAGTGTCCATTCGTCGTGGACTTCATCAGTAACGGAGTGAGCGTTATAGATGGATGGAGTAATGAATCTGGGAAACTTTAATACCGTGTTCTTACAACGTTGGTCGTGGACCTTACGGTTCGGTTACAAGCCATCCTCCAATATTAACGCCTCTAAGCTTTGTGGACCCCCAGCTGAAAGCAACTTTTCTCGGTTCGAGATTTCTGCGATATAATGTTACTAGAGGCGCAAAATCAGCGCCGGAAGGGCTTACGTGGGCACAGCGGATGCTAGCGCAGCCGTTGCCGTAAGCACGACTGATAGAGAAAGTTTTGACAACATTTGGGATGATCCAAACGAATGTGTGGGCACTTGATGGGGTATGGGCCCGGTTTAAGAATGTTGCTCAGATGAACATCCAGGAGAAAGAATGAATCAAAGAATAAATCAGTAAAATTATATTAAAGAATGACCAGAAAGACACCGAGGTAAAGAAAAAGCGTGATGCGGAGCTTTGCCCAGGGTTAGACTTAGAGAATGATTATTGAGCGAGTGATGAGAGATCCGCACAGGGTTGGCAGGTCAGAACGTATCCAGATTCCCGAAGAGATCTTGGGGGGGAGTCGCCTGTATTTCTGCATTTGATCAAAAGGAGTCTGGAAGCTGGTGGGCTGATGACTGAGAAAGCCCTAGTACATCATTGCTTGTGGCGTACTGTCAAATATTCAGGCACATGACGCTTTGGGAATTTAGAAGATTGGAGGCGTCAAACTAATATTTCTACTGGTCGCGTAGGGGAGCTTGGCATACTTTCTCAGTTGACGTTGGAAACATCAAACGAGACGCCAGGGAAAAACATCTGGACCAGCACACGGACTATCGCTGGTATCTATTGAACCGCTGTCCTCTATCTGGATGTTGATAAACCCACTAATTCAGACTAATGCGCTAAGCTGTGAAAAAGAGGTACATTTGCAAAGGGCATTGGTGCGTGTAGTTATGTGTGAGCAACTACACCGTCTCGGCGCATCCGGTTGAAAGCGCGTGTTGATCACGCTAACCAAAATGCGTACATTTGTACCCAAAAGTAGGTGAAAATACGTTAAAATGGCCGTGCTTATTACTTCAAAAGGTATAAATTCTGCCGATTGATCACCAAGATTGACACGCGCTTTCAATCGGAGTTGACAAGGTGGTGTAGTAAGAATAGCTGAAGTGATGGCTAGTGCCAAGGATGCTAAGAAAAGGGGCCTGGATCACGTGGCATAGCCAGAAGTCGGAGTCGGCGAGCAAGCGACCTTAGCAACTAAACACTGAAACGCCATACCGTCCATGGCGTAGCCGAATGAAGTCGATTCTATTAGTCGTCGCGCCGCCAAATGCGTGTTGGATGAGTGCTTAAAGAAGTTTGGAACGGGACTGGATATCAAGGAACCCGAAAAATCTAAAGTGAAGAAAGGCGTCCTCAGGACACCGTAGTAAGGCTGTGTTCGGTTGCAAAACTTCAGATCAGATCTGAACTGAAAGTCCGGCAGAAAAGGACGCGCTCCTTCCTAATTTGGTACGCGTTTGTGGCTTTGTTAAAAGCACAGGCGTGTGCAATCTGGAGGCTTCAGATTGAAACTGGAACTCAGACCTCCATATTGAACTGACGCCAAGACCTTCAGTTCAGAAGCCGTATACGGTAAAGTTGCCAACTTTTTAGTAACTTTTAGCGTGTTTTTTGGGCGGTCAGAGGAACATTAAAAATTTGTGGCTGAAGTCAAGTTGAACTGGAATTCAACCGAACAGTCGCCTCAGAATTAGATTGGAGCTCCAGATCAACTCCATTCTGGAGGCCTCCAGATTGCAACCAAACGCGCCCTAAGCTTATATCTAATATACGCTAAAGTTCCCTAGCCCTCTATATCTTTCTAGACCTAGCTTATATTTAATAACGCTCCCTTATAAGGCAGCTAAGGTCTATTATTACTTAGTGCCGGTCGTGGATCTAATTATTCTTAATATATTAACGCCCTATTTAGGAGCTGTGTATACTATATTAGATCTTAGCAAATTCTATCTAGAAATGGCATTAAAAATATAACGCTTACTAATTTAACTATCCTAAGATTAAGCTTCTAGAGTTAATTAGTAAGTTTCTCTAGTTTAGGGTCTATTTCCTAAGTTGTTTAATAAGTATTTACCAACTTGCTATAAGGCACATTGCTAGGGTATACAGTAGGGAGCAGGTAAGCCGAGCATAAGTTATAAGGAGAGTCGATAGAAGAGGACGATATGGTAATAAGGGTAGGCAATAGCCTTATACAGAGACGAACCAATAGGGGAGGAAGGAGGCTGCAAGCCCGAGGAGCTTATAAGGGGTGGCTAAGGCCTAGCCGAAGGCTAGCCTTAGTAGCCCCTGAGAGCTTCCGGGATATAGCTAAGTAAGGGACTAAAAGTACCCTTATACTTGCTTAGCTAAGAGACTATAAGTAATTAAAGGGCGGCATTTCTTTAGTTTATTATAGCCGGCTGCTAATTATAGAATTGCCCAACTAGCTAATAAAGGCCTTATTTCTTAGGATTTATTATTAATAACCAATTAGTGCCTTTATGCGAATTAAGCCTATCTTCTATAGCTCTTCTTGGTAGATAGAAGTTAAAAGACTTTTGTCTATCCGGGTTAGCTCCTATTTTAGCTATAGTATATCTTTAATATTTAAATAGGAGTCCCCTTGTAAACTAGTACCCTTATTTACGGTTTTCTAAATTACTAGCCTTAGTAACCTTCTAGGAAATTAATATAAACTCCTATAGTATTTAAGTATACTGCTAGGTGGATTATTTCTATACTATAGCATATAAGCTTCTAGGAATTCTACCGTTTTAACTTGTTAAAAGTAGTTACTTCCTTAGTAATTTATTTTAAGCTTTTCTATAAGTTCCATCCAGGTACTAATTATAAACTTAGGTAGACTTTGGATCTATATTCCTATTTAATAGTCGCAATACTCTAGAAGTTCTTAATGCTTCTTATTATTTATAATGTGGTATTAGATATATAATCGCTTATATTATTTAATAAATTGCAACACGTTTTATTCTATAAAGTAAGGGGTTTTAGGAGTTTTTAGAGCTGGTATAGGCTGGGCCATAATATATACCTTATCTTATTCTATTAGTAGTCTAATAGGAGGCAGCGGGCTTATAGTTTCTTTAGAGATAGGTAAGTGGGCCTTATAACCCTTATCCTCTATCTATTAAGGGTTATTAATCCCTAAGGTTACGGGAGTTAGGGTTAATATTGCAGGCCCTAGTTTAGGAGAGCTTTATAGTTTAATAAGCTGCTTACTTTCCTCTTCCTTTTTAGCGCCTTTATTATTATTATAGAATAGACCTAATATCCCTAACAATCCCTTTACTAGTACTGTTGCTATTATTCCTATAAATGCGAGAATAATTATATAGGCTGTTGTAAATATAGTAAACAAAATATAGAAGACTTTTCTCTACCGTTTCTAATATACTATAGTTCTCCCTTTTATCCTCCGTCTTGCTATACTACGTACTTGCCTTTATATTGCTATTTACCGACTACTATTCCCGTATAGAGAACTCGGTAAATATTATTAGTTTATTCCTATAGTGGCAGCTACACACCAGTTGCTAATATATTTATACTTCTTTGCCCCCCTTTCCGCACGTTAGTTTTTTTTATAGTTCTAGATTGTTCCTATACGTCTCCTATATATAGAGTACCAGACTTCTAATCTAAAGAGCTTGCTGTTATCTCTATGTGGAATGCTATAAAATATATACGAGGATACGACCTCTCTTAGACAGGAAGTTACGATATAGTTAGTTAGTCGGTTAGTTATAATCAGCTAGTAAAAAAGCAATTAGTAAGAAGGAAAAAAAAGTGTGTATTAAAGGAAAACTGTTAGTCTATTGGTCCTCTATAAGTTATTAAAAACTTTAGGGCTTTAGATCGATTTATATAACTATAGAAGGCCTAGGCTCTCCCGAAGCTACGCCTAATCTAAATATTAAATTTAGGAGGCTAAATTACACCACTACACTATTACTTATAATGTTAGGGTCCTTAAAGCAAGTGGTCCGTATAGGAACGCCATTTTTAAATAGAAAGGCGTGCCCGTCTTCTAAGGACTTATTTTAACTATAGTATATATAAAATACTATTATATAAGAGGGACTACTGCTAGGGGTTTTATATTAAACGACTTAAATCTAAAAATTAAGCTTATATATTAGTTTTATATAGTATTTTATAAATATTACCGACATTATATATCTAAGTACGGGCGCCGAATTTATCTAATCTAATTGGCTAGCCCTTATTAATAACCTAAGGACCCGAATTGGCGTTATAAGGGATAGCTGCTTTACCTACTACTATATTTTATAGTATAGTAGTAGAAGTACTAGGTAATTCCAGGTAATTTCTTTAGGGGTTTTAGTCTGTGTATATCTTATAGGTCCTTTCCTTAGGGTTTTATTCTTTTCCTTTAGGTTCTATCCTTATAGTTCTAATAATATCCTTAGGGTCCTATTCTGTAGCCTTATCCTATATATAGTCTTATAGATATTTTTTAGTTCCCTTTTAGGAAGAAAGAGTGGTAATAAGCTTTAGATAATATTAGCGACTTAATTAATTAAGGTATAAGTATAGTAAGAGGGACGCGTAAGCCTATATAATTAGATTGTTTATAAACAAGGATCTAAAGCTAGAGAAAGGAAAGGAGAAGAAAAGTAGCGCCGCTTAATGTTTTATATAATCTTCGCGTTATATAACGGCAATCTACGGCAATCTATGGCAATTTGCCAGTACTATAACACTATTCTTTAAGATCTAGGTACTTAACTCTCTTACTATAAGCGTAATATTACTTTTTCCCTCTTTTAATACGCTAGCTAGTAACACTATAAGATTACCACTTCCCTTAGTATACCTTGTAAAACTATATTAAATTCCCTTTAGAAAGATATATAGACTTCTTATAAATAGAGAGGAAAAAAGCCAAATATTAATATACTAATATAATAGCGCTTTATTGAATATATTAAGCTTAATCGCTTCTACTAACAGAAGCTATTTAAAGAGATTATATTCTTAGAGGGCGTCTGTAACGTGGCCCGCCTCCACGTCGCCATACGGCCAAAAAGACTGAGAGTGCTTGCGAACTTGTCGCAAGCGCGGCGGGACCTAATATATATACTCTTACAGCGTCTTTATTTACAAGCGATCCTTATATAAAGCTTTTAAAAAGAAAGGCTACTTTCGCTATATTGCTATAGAGAAGCCGCTTATTATATCTAAACAATAAAAGGCCCAGCTAAGATAGGCCTATTCTTACCTAAAGTGGACTTCTAAAATATAGGCTGTAGTAATTTAGATAGATAAGGCTTCTATTTAAACTAGTAGAGGCTAGATCTTTATTACTAGATACATGTAGGGTAATAGGCTCCGTATTACCTAGCCACGGTATAAACCCTAAAAGGTAAGCGAGTGACTAGTAAGATACTAGGCATGGCTATGCGGAACAATATATATAAACGAGGTGACTTTGTTACCTAACAATACACTAAGAGAAAATATAATATTAATTACTATATCCCTAAATTTAAGGGATATTTAAGCTAAATAATTAATAGTAGCATCTCCTATAGAAATAAGGGGCCTTTAATAGTTTTTAAAAAGGACCGATTAACTAAGCTTAGCTATATAAAGAAGATAATAAATAGTAACGTATATTGTATATATATATATCCTAATATTAAGGCTTTTATATAGGAATTATAGCAAATACTATAATACCAGCCTATTCTTATAGAGGATAATATTTTAATTTACTTAGTAAAAGTAACCCGTCTAGCCTAAGAATAGAATGGCATGCTTATAATAAAATAGCTGGTAAATTCCCCTAATTTAAACCTAATTAAGAATATCTAGAGGCTGTTAAAGGGGAGAATATAATAGAGGTTTCCTATAATAAAGGAAGAAGTTAGGAGGTACGCAGAGGAGGAATGGGAGAAGCTCAAGCCCGAAGAATTTAAGAAGTATACTGGCAATATGAGGGAGCGCTGCCTCGCTAGTTTTGGAACTTGCGAAATGACGACAGACTGTCAGATGAGCCAGCTAACAGACTGCTTGGGCGTATTTGAAGATGAGAAGAGACGCTGAAGAACAATGGAATATGGTTAGCGACTTGGACACTCAAGTGCGAAGGGAGAAGCTTGACCAACATGGCATATATTCTTGGTTCCCCAAGACAATTTCTGAGTTGGAGGAATACATTGAGGCTGAGTAAAGTAGCTAGGGGGGGCATGCTTGTGGAAACACTTTGCTCTTATTCTCTAGTTCAATGTTTTGAATTGCCTTTTGCAGGCCCCAAATGTGGAACTGTGTCAGAAGCCGGTTGGAATAAAAGTAGCTGCTTGGGCGCAGGATGCGCGGTGTTAACAAGCAAAAAAACCCTCAGAGTAGTGAGATAACCACATCCCACGTTTTTTGGTGCCTTGATACTCCACCGTTTCGTAGAGAAGTTTGCCAAGAAACAACTCCGGCGACCGGAGAATCAACCACCCGAAAATTGAGGAAATTTAGCAGAGAGCATCACGAATCATTGAAACATCCGCTTATCATGCCTCCACGATTGTATCTCCTATCTATACCGCGGACAATTGCATTCCGGCCGAAGGCACCCGTATCTGCATGGCGCAATGAGCGGACCACAAGGATATTACCATTATGCAGGAACTTCGCCGACTCGAAGGACCCCCCAGCGGCGGGTAGGTCCAAAAACATAGACACACAATCGCTACCGCATGTGAGCGAAGAGGCTGCGAAGAGGGTAGATATAACGGGCTCAAAGGGGCCGGAGATTGAGCAAAGGACACCTGTGGAAGAGGTTCGTCGAATTGATGACGCACATCGCTGAGAATGACAGGGCATTGGACTGACAGCGGGAGTGAGTTAGGTTGTCAAAGGGGATAAGGAAGCTCAAGATAAGCTTCCAAAAGTCACTAAAGATAGCATCAAATCGTCCCTACCGAAAGGTTCACGTTCCTTCTCCACCTCTGCGTTTCGGTCGCAGGACCTGGGGCTGGTGGAAATGGAAGCGCCACTACCTCCTGCAATACCGGGTATAAAGTTCGGACTACCAGCGCTGCCAATCCCAAGCGATGCGCATTTGAAATATCGTTACGACCCGGTGGTTAAGCAAGTCACAAACTTGCTAATGCGACATGGAAAGCTCAGTATTGCTCAAAGGGTAATGATCTTCAACCCCTCCGTACCCCTTCAAATGCTTATTTCAACTGGCAGAACATGTCCCTCATCCTCACACACCTCCGCACCTCGCCTCCCCCTACAATCAACCCCGCTCGACCCCTCATCCCAGGCGCTCCTCCGCCATCGCATCTCCCTCTAAACCCTATTCTTTACCTCACCCTTGCCATCGACTCCGTTGCACCGCTACTCCGTATTCGTTCCCAGAAAGGTGCCGCTGGTGGTGGTGTTGCCCTACAGATTCCTGTGCCGTTGGGGCTTCGTCAACGGCGGCGGACAGCAGTGCAATGGATCCTAACCGCTGCAACCAAGCGGAAGAACCGTGGAAGCGGGAAAGGCGGGTTTGCACAACGAGTAGCAGAAGAGATGGTAGCAGTTGTTGAGGGCAAGAGCTCTGTTTGGGAACGAAGGAATGCTATACATAAGCTAGGTGTTGCCGCTCGTGCAAACTTAAATCTTAGAAGGCGATAGAAGTAGTTTCTGAGAAAATATATATATTGGTTGAGGGAGTCTTGTGGATGGGATGGCATATTTGGCAGCTTCTGTCCACCATTTGGATGGCTAAGCTCACAATGTAAATATATACAAGTGTAAATCATTCTAGCGCAGGAATAAAGTTTTGGCCTCGCTCAAACATTTCGTTTAGAGCACCTTTGCGAATTGATCACGATTGTGGTTGGGTTTGTGAATACTAGAAATCATTTATGCCATATGTCCATATCCAATCGAACCTTGCCGGAGTGCTATGGAGAAAATGTAGTTTCCAATAACGACACTTCAGAAAACCATTTGATTCCTCTAAAGACGTTTACGAAACCGAATGAGCGCTATGAGAGCACTTAAAGTTACTCAGAAGATAATACAAGACCGACTTTGTTCTACATTTCAAATCTATATAATAGAAGGTAGCATGATTGTACACGCAAAACGGGGGATTAGGCAATCTAGAGGCCAACCTCTACAGGATTGAACGAATCTTACCGATGTCGTAATGATACTCAGAGAGCTTCGGAATGGTATCGCAGCCATTAACAGCTATTGCATTAGAATCTGAGAGTGTGCTTGAAGTGGCGGCTGCTCATGCACAACCTGTGGGCCATGATGCGAGCCGTCTTATGAGCGCAATGTGGTTCGCACTGAGAACATTGCACTTATTGAAACTCGATTTGCGCTAGCATTAATGAGCCATAGAATACCTCATTGGGCTAATCGTTGTTGTATCCACCCTCCTCAAGTGGGAACCAACAAGAATCGTAATCGCAAACCTGAGCCTGGCTAAATAGCCATGGAGACTGTGCCTTGAACGGCGGGTTCATCCAAACTTCCCTTTCACTGTCTTTTGATGCGCCAATTGGATCCCGGCAGAATACGCTCGGGCTCCACCTTATTTATAGGTGATCGCGAACGATCCATCTGTGTAGCCAATGTTGCCTGAGAAGAAATATCGTGTACTTCCCGTAGAGTTCTCAACAGCCGATCTATCTCGAGGTTCCTGACGTGTGCAATCCCGAATCGGCTCTCGTCGTCCCGTTCCGACAGGCGCACCCGAAACTTGGTCACACGGATTTCTCTATCCATAGGCATGGGGATATCGCCATATATGATCAGGCCTTCCGGAAACTGAGGTCCCGTAGAGACATCTAGTATGGTTAATCGTGAAGTATCAAAGGGGTCTATGCCGTTGAATTTATAACACCACGTCTTGTAGTGCCGCCATAGCTCTTGACAATACTCTGTGGTTGGTAAAGGCGGTGGTGTACTGAGCTCTCTTGGTTCGACATCTATGTTGATCTCTAAATGCTGGATTTTAGGGAAGGAGTCGGCTATGGTTTTGAAAGTTTTTCGCGGCTGTATGTTGTCAGTAGTGACAGCTGACATGGTTTATTTGCACATACCCAGAGATCCTCCCCAATGACATCGATCGCCAGCCCCACCAGATGAGGACAATTTTGCCCAATAAATGCAATTTCTCCATCGGTGAGTACTCTACGTGGGACCCCAAAAGTAGAGTTCTCATGTAGTCGAAGATTTTGTAGCTTCTTCCCTAAATGCATGATCAACTTTTGATCCAGTATACCGGTGTAGTTTGTAAGCTCTAGGTACTTGAGACTATGTGTTCTTGAGAGGAACCCTTTGATAGTTTCAGCTGCTAGAGGGCTTCTACAGCTAAGTATTCTGTTAAAGCTGGGAGACGATGAGCTGAATAATTCCAGATTGAGTGCCTGCAAACCGGCAAGGCTTTCCCCGAATGATACGAGGAAATCAAGGCAAGAGAAGGTGGCTTTCTTGACTGACGACCAATCTACAAGGTTAGTCCAGTGGTCCGCACGGTCTCCGCCTTCAGGCTTTCCACATCTATGTGTGTCGCATAAACAGACATTATGCAAAGATATTTCCCTCAAGTGGAGTTTTGTAGTGCTCGGGTTGATGTAACGGGCAGATCTGGAGCAATGGGCCACTCGCACGAACCGGCTGATTGCGTTGCGAATAATAAGCACTTTCAGCTTCGAACAGTATGGTAGGAAGTGCTCCAAAGATTCAAATGTTCGGAGAGGCTTTATCCATATTGTGACCTCAAGATGGACAAGCTGCGATTCCTTTGGCATAAGTGATATTAATTGAGGGCGCCGTTCTAGTTGAGGCCCTAATGCGCTACGTGTGCGGTATTTAGTGGACGGATCAACCTCAGCGCAGAGACTGATTTCAATGTTACGGTCTAGACTTTCAAGGACGTCGACCAGCTCTCTCGGTAATCGTCTAGCTTTCCAACTAGAAGAGATATTAATAGAGATGACATATATTCCGGTGTTGCTAACTTACGAGAATTTTAATATATTTAGCCCGGGAAGAATCTCTAGAAGTTTGCTGAACTGAACCCAACAGGTAGGAGCAATTTCAAAGGGTATAGACTCTATATTGGTCCAGGGAGCATCGTAGTGTACAACGTAGTCGTGCCATGCGAGAATGCGGAGTTCCTTTACTCGCTTAGCAAACCTTGGATCCGTTTGCAAGCGCTGGAAAACACCAAAATTGAGTCCTTTCCGGGTTTGACTTATTGTGATATTCAAGGAACGGTCCAGGAGCCGTTGAGAGAAGGAGTGCCACCTTTTGGACACAAGCGTCGTTCTGAGAATGGTGGAAGGAGAGGCGGAGTTTATCTAAATTTTTTAGAGCTGATCCTTAGACGGTGGAAGAGATATGATATGCACCACAGAGCCTAGATATGACATGGATAAAGATGTGAGCAGTGCCTGTGAAAACTTACCCAGTCCAATATTTCTAGCAGAATGTCGTTGTTTAGAGTGTTGATGGAAGGTCTAGGGAGGAGAGAATATCCAGTGCCATGAGTACTGGATGAGCTCTCCAAATTAGGGTCCGGTGCATTTTGGACTCCCAATGAGCTTGATCCAGTTTCCAAAGAAGGGTTCAGGAGACCTCGAACGTCCATGGCCTTAAAGGTTCTCCTCGCCAGCAACCAGCTTGCCGAACGATTTCAAGCAGTACAAGAAACGAGATGAGTACTTTTTCCAGTTATAATACCCTGCCAGATAGAGCACAAAAGATGCTGAGCAGCCAGGCGGCAGAGCTGTTGTTGGTGAGGTGGAGAGAGAGCTGGAAATCCTCCCGTCCCAGGCCCCCGGTGGCGCCTAAGTCCTTAACCTGTGTAACGGGGTTAAAGGGCTAAGATACCTGCTGAAGTCCGGATTCCTCACTTTTGCTACTCTAAAAGGATTTCTAAGAAATAAGGCTGGAAATCCTAGGAGAGCCACCCGCGTCTGCACATTAGCCGTAATTTAAGTTGTCTTGAGTATCAAGGTGCAGTAGCGTGGGGATACGCCCCGTTTGCCAACCGTTACCACGAAAGCCAAGATATTGGCGGAAAGAATCGGAGTCGGCAAATGTGACCAGGAAATGATACGGAGGACCTTTCTATAACAGTATCTTAAAGCGGGTTATTTTCTGAAGAGCGATACCTTCAGCTGTGTATATAGAGGAACCTTGTAGACGCAATCGCTCTGAATGACTGACAGAACGTCCCCAATTGACCTGCAGATGGCGCACGTCTTCTTGCTTGTTCGCCAAGGCATGCCGAGTCTTATGCTCCGCGATTGCCATCATCCAACCCCTCAACTTCGCCTTGAAGACTAACCTACCTTACCATTGTCCTTGTCGCGCTTACTTGCTGGAACACCATATTTCCGTCTTCCAAGCCTCGTTTATCTTCTCTATGTCTTCCAAAGCCAACATCAGTCTTGGAAACCTACTGTTCTCTGACAGCGGTTAACATCTAAGGATTGCGGACTGCGAACCCCAAACGTGGCCCTTGCACTACCTTTCTTTTCAATTTGTGACTGCTCCGAATCTCGAATATTTCTATATCAGGTTCCCCACTTTGGGCACTGGATATTGCTGTCTATTATTTTGGCTGATAGCTCAACCGATGATGCTTTAACCTTGACAACCTCTTAGTGTACCCCTCCTAGTACCAGACCATCCGACAAGCCTAACACACCTACCGCCGCTATCCTCTCGCCTCCCGAACAGCTCCAAACCCCAGCCTCGCTATCATCCCATTGTTGAAGACTCAAAAAGAACCCAAAAGTTCTCTAGCGCATCCTCAAATCGGCCGTTTCCGACGCAACAGAAGACACCTCCCGAGCCTACTAGGAGACTTTGCCTGACCTACAATGTCTCTCGAATCAGCTCTCGATGAAGAGCGGAGGGAGGTGATGGCCCTGCTGGAGGGAAGAACGTCAGCGCCACGTCCCAAGAGGATTGGGAGCCCTGGTGCTCGAGCGCAAAGCCCAGCTGCAGCACAGTCTCCGCTACGGAGCATGCTAGACATTGGCGCAGCACCTGCGCCTCGTCATGCCTTGATTGCTGGTTCTAGTGTGGGGACCACGAGTCCCACGAGCCCGAGGTTCCCTTCTGGGTCGAGCAACGTACGGAGTATGCTCGACCCTAGCTCTCCGCCACCACCTCCACGAAACCCTAATCGTGAGACCGCTTCTCCGCCTCCCATCGGACGATCAAACATGGGCAGTCCAAAGTTGAACCCTGAATCGGCCTATAATTTCGAAATGATGCCTACGATAGAGTCACACTCTATGCCGAAGCGAGTAACACAGGGTGGAAAGAAGAAACAAAAAGGTGCTATGTCGGCAATCTATGGCTCTTCTGCGGACATACTTGGAACAACTCGCGACAGGGGGAGGCACAACTCTACCGGTGGCTTTTTGTCGCAGCCAAAATCTATGTCACCTGCCTCGCGAGTTCCTGGTCGGTCCGCTTCTCCTGGTGGACGCATGCTCAATACGAACTCGTTCAACATGATGTCCGATCCGAAGAAATATGTGCTGGATTCTGGCAAGGTTGTTGATATGCAAAGTGCGTACAGGAGGCTGTCAGATGCCGCTCTGCTACGCTCAGGTGGAGCACTGGCAAGTTTGCCTTCACGTAAAGGATCAGATCCAGCCAAAGGAGAATCATTAGCCCCAGGAGGAGGGGTTAGGCTTGCGACAGACGATTATGGTGATGAAGAGGCTGCGGTTGAATCAAGCATCGATGAAGATGAGGACTCTGAAGGTAGTTCCGGAGAGATCTGGGAATCGGAGAGGAGGAGAGGAAGAAGACGCACCCGACAAAAGGATGTTTCAGCGAAACATGGTTCTGAAACGAAGAAAAAGCCGAGGAGCCTGCTTGCTGCGGCTGAAGATGAACGTGAGTTGTTTCGTTAACATGACCGTCGACTTTGACTAAGATGTTCTAGGCAATGCTGTTTCCTCCTCGTACAAGGTGAGATCATTGCTCGAACCAGCAGTCACTGTCACAGGACCAGATGGAGAGAAGATGATAAGCAAGAAAACTGGAGTCCATCCGCATACCAATTTCGACCAGGGCGGTTCAGGATTGTCAACACCTATGAGCTCTGATACGGAAGCCGATATTTTAGAGATCAGATCTGCACAGCAAATGCAATTAAGTATTTCTCCTATTCACTCTAGCCCTGAAGCGCATCGGTGTGTTCGTCAAATTATTCGAGGCCATTGGCCACAGTTTCAGGCCGATGCCGAAAAAGGCTTACGTCGTCAGCGTGTCTATCTCGTAGCTACTGATCTCAGTGAAGAAGCCGCCTATGCCTTGGAATGGACAATTGGGACGGTCTTAAGAGATGGCGATACCCTTCTTGCCGTATATGCAGTTGATGAAGAGACTGGTACGGGTGTTGAAACATCTGGGGTTGCTATTGGAGGGGGTGCGACCGCACAGCAAGAGACTGCGTCCTTGATGAAGACGCTCTCAAATCAACAAGCTGAACTATTAGGTCCTGGACCCTCACCTTTGTATAACATTCTCTCTGCCAACGAGCCCGACTTCAATGCCATGGATAAATCAGAGAGGGAGAGGTGGAAAGCTGCAATCGAAGTATCGGACCGCTGCGTCAAATTACTAAGGAGAACACGGCTCCAAGTTAGAGTTGTGGTGGAAGTTTTTCATTGCAAGAGTCCGAAGCATATGATCACTGAAGTGGTAAGTCTGTTATGTGCGTATTTGAATCGAACTAGGTCACCTAAGAAAAACTTCATAGATCGATTTCCTAGAACCAACTCTTGTAATTCTCGGCTCCAGGGGTCGTAGTGCATTGAAAGGGTATGTTTACCTCTTGATAATTCCTCTTAGCACTGAAATATATTGACTTTTTACAGTGTTCTTCTCGGCTCTTTCAGCAATTACTTGGTAACAAAATCGTCTGTCCCTGTCATGGTTGCTCGAAAGCGTCTTCGCAAGCACAGCAAATATAAACGGAAGAACATACGGCTATCCAACGTTCTTACAAATCCGGCTTCAAAGCTTGCAAGCGCTAAGATCGACTAGTATTTCTTCAAATCATGTTGAAACCATACAATTGTGTGGAGCATGGCGGTCGTTCAGAATGAAAGTTTGTGGTAAGGCGGCCTATGTTAGATTAGTTGACAGTAATTGTACGGATTCAACGGCTAGTGGCTGCGTTCAAATTATGTATTTCGGGTTCGTTCATTCTTGGATCATTCCTTAGCAGATTGGGAGAGTAAATTTTTGGTTTCATGCATGCAATCCTTTAATACAACTTGACATGTCGGACTTACTTTCGAATTCGCAGTTAGATGGAAACTCATCTCAAATCATGAAGACCGTCCAGGCTAGGATTGAAAATGATTACTGCTCAATGTCGAAGAGAATATGGTAATTCAGTTGCTCATAACGATTCTATCGGCTGTGGGAAGGACTGTGGGAAAGACTGGTAAGTAAATACTAGGGCTGTAGGGTGACCAAAGGACGGGTGGCTTTACTACATAAGACCCGGGCTGAGAAGGGAAAGAAACCGAAAGTCATCTACGAATCCCTCTGCCTCTTTTTCCGCAGCATTGCGCAACAAGTAATTACTGCAATTACCTCGTCAACCTCCTCTGAGTCCAACAGCAAAACTCCCCCTGTTTTAAAAGTGGCCATACTGCAGTATTTAGCAACCACTACCTTCTCTACCCCCGTGCACTTGTACAATGTGAGTTTCTTTTGTGAAAATTTTGAATCAAACCCCCACGAATAGGTAATGCTGTCCTGCACAAATTGCTCGTTTTTAGTCCAGAATTTGCTTGGCTTCAACTCAATCGGATGGGTTGAATGCGGCGAATCGGCGGGGAATGTGAAACGTGAAGGGCCGTGTGCTCGAGCTGATCCTTTCCATTCGACGATTGTTGCACCAGCCGGCGGCTCATGGACAGCCAGTTCCGTGCCCCAGAAGTTAGACTTCGAAATGGTAAGACACGATTCCGGATGCGAGGATTTGACGAGAGTCTTGATCTCTTCTTTCAATGCTTCGGAGTCATGTTGCTCTTTGACTTGGGACGTGAGGTCGAAGATTTCTATTTTCTTTGTGAAGTTCGAATGGGGAACAATGTAATATGTGCGATCGGGCTTGAGGTCTTGAATTACTGGTAGACTTTGGTTGGAAGCACCGCTTTTGTGCTCTGCCGTTCTCGTCATCCCAAAATGCTCACGAAGTTCGACCCAGGGTTTCTAGCTAAGATAATCAAAATATGACTTATTACTCTAACTAGCATGGGGAAGAAGTTTGGACTTTATGTTAAATTATTTGGCGCATAGTAACTTATGCCCGGAAGCTGGAAAAGCAAAAATACGAGGTCTGGTGCGAGGCAGACTCTGCTTACGTTCGGCTACCCACTTCGATACATACGAAAGCGTTCGATTTTTCCTGCAGCGATTGGTCAAAATGCAAATACCCCTCAACACTATTAATATTAGACGAGTGTGTTCTTTGGTTACTTTGATTAATAGATGTTGGTTTTATATTTAATTTAAACCTACAGGAAACTTTATACGAAAGCCCCCTGCTGCATATGATCGTGACTACCCACGTCCGTTTATCTTTCCTATATTGAGTATAGATCAGGGGTGTCTTGGCAGCTGATCTTGACTATATATATAGGCACAAGAGCCGCTCTCATTAGGACAGAGTTGTCATTATTGATCTTATCATTCAACACCTGCACAACATTCGCGTTTGAAATCCAATCCAAAAAATTAGATAACAGTCTTTGGGATATCAGTGCCTTAAAGAGAGTCGCTGGTCTTAGTTTTAATTTATGCACTACTGCCAAAACTGTTCACTTACCTTTAACACCCATCTAGGCGAGCCACTTTCTGCTCACTAACATATTGCCCCCCTAGGACGAGGAGCTCGGTGCCAGACTAGTTTCCAAGGAGGTCGGAAGAAGGGAAAGATGAGACCACTTGGTAGAAATGCATTCGAATCCGGCCCATCGTATGGCTCCCCGCCGTCCTCTAAGGATTTCAGCAAGAGCCACATCAACTCTAGCATTCGGATCTATAACAGTAGTAATTCATCCAAGGAGACCCACCACCGATCCTCAGCCAGAAGACTATACAGAAGTTAATTGGAAGCGCATTATTGGCTACCATTTTCCGCCAAGACTCATAATAGGCCTATATTGACGGCAGGAGTGACAGAAACGACGGTAGAAAGCGATCTAGGCGTCGCTAGGTAGGTCCTCCTACATCAACACCATGCTAAGATTCGTGATAATTACTGACCACTACGTAGTTGCAATTAGTTGCAATCGTTTCAATATTGAATCAATCAATTCAA
>Ga0307515_10003583_pt1 | contig 32627 bp, 23 predicted proteins | sample 17_EM_MG_FD_194513 | JGI IMG/M metagenome (GOLD analysis project Ga0307515, IMG submission 194513) | Populus trichocarpa ectomycorrhiza microbial communities from riparian zone in the Pacific Northwest, United States - 17_EM | ecosystem: Host-associated > Plants > Roots > Unclassified | place... | reverse complement strand
AACAGTTCAACCAGTACCAACTCCATTTTCTATACCACTAGCAAATAAAAATAATAGTAAAGCAGGAGGTAATAACCAGAAACTAATGTTATTTAATCTAGGAAATGCCATATCTGGACCTCCAACTAATAAAGGTAATAAAAAATTACCAAAACCTCCAATTAAGGCAGGCATAACCATAAAGAATATCATTAATATAGCATGAGCAGTAATGATACTATTATACAGCTGATTATCTGCAATATATTGAACACCCGGTCCACTTAATTCTAATCTTATTAAAACAGAAAAAGCAGTACCCAGTAATCCAGAAAATAAAGCAAATATTAGATATAATGTTCCTATATCCTTCGCATTTGAAGATAAGAATCAACGCTCGGTTCATAGAGATATATTGGATTTTAATACCGATATCTTAGACTGATCGCTTTCTATTTCATTAGGTTGCTCACCTTTTAAGTTTCTATTAAGTAAAACCTGAGCGGGCTCGGGATGGGAGGCAGGATCAGGCAAATCATAACCCCACAACACTATTCGTACTCGTAATATAATATATTACTAGAAACAGGTGGTATTTATTTAAAAGTTTATTGTTTTGAATATAAGTTTAAATTATTAATATGAATTAATTATAAAAAAGCTTTATGTAATATACGTATAATAAAAAACTAATTACGTATACTATTTTTATAAGATAACAAATTACATTTAATTTAAATTATATTTGTTTATTTATAACACGAAATATTATCTTTAATTAAATGTAATATACGTATAATAAAAAACTAATTACGTATACTATTTTTAATTAAAGATAACATATTACATTTAATATAAATTATATTTGTTTATTTATAACACGAAATATTATCTTTAATTAATTAATATAACCAAAACAACATATAATATGAGACAATGCGGGTTATTTTAAGATTTATAATAGTTACTTAAATCCATTAAACTATTTTCTATTATACTTACTAAAGGAACTATAATTAAAAAATGAGCGAAATATAATACTGTACTTATTTGTCCAAATTCTATAAATGGTGATTCAACATGTTTGGCTCCTAAAACCATTAATATTAAAAAATTAGCTACAAATATATAAAAAGCTATTTTACTTAAAGGTCTAAATTGGATACCTCTACTTCTACTTAAATCAGTAAATGGCATGATTAATAAAGCTAAAATAGCACTAAACATAGCTATAACACCTAATAATTTATTAGGTATAGATCTTAATATGGCATAGAAAGGTAAAAGATATCACTCAGGAACTATCGCAGGAGGAGTTTGCATAGGGTTAGCCATAACATAATTTTCACTATCTCCTAATACATTAGGCATAAAGAATACAAATATACTTAATATTATAATAAATAAAAAGATAGTTATTAAATCTTTAAATAAGAAATAAGGAGCAAAAGGCAATCTATCATAATTACCTGAAATACCTAATGGATTACCTGAACCAGCACTATCATGAAGAGCTATTAAATGCATTAATGCTAAAGCAGCTAGTACAAAAGGTAATACAAAATGTAAAGCAAAGAATCTGTTTAAAGTAGCATTATTAACAGAACAATTGTGTTGGTAACCCCATAAACAGCTAATATGCCTATAAGGCATATTTTTTGTAAATTCTCGTTACACTCAATAAATTTCTTTATTGTTCGGACTATATCATAATCTTATATTTAGTATTTATTTGGTATGTTTATTTTTTCAGCGTATCTAGGTATAGTACGAAGCTTTTTAATTCAAAGTAAATATTGTATATTTTTATTTCCTAATAGTTTAACAGGTGCTTTATTTATAAATTTAATAACATTTTCTATAGATCTAACACTTGTAACTTTCAATCTAAAATTATTAGTTTTGTCTTTATAAAGCTTAGGGGTTAAAGATAAATATTTACGAATAGCTAAAATAAGTATTTCACCATTAGTTTGACTTATATCAAAACTAGCTATAAAATAACCATCGACATGCGAAGCAAGAGTTATATTATAAACACTAAAACAACCTTCAGCTTCAATAAATCCAACTAATCATGCTGAAAAATAAGGTGCATTAATTATAGATTCAATAGAATTAAAGGGCAGAGTAGGACGAGTGTAGACAGGAATAGCATCATAAAATATTGCGTTAGATAAAATGACATTTCTTAATCTCAAATAATCATATTGTTTATTTGAGAAAAGAGGATATTTATCAAAAATAGGTAATATTGTACTTATTAAGTGTTTTTTATTTCTAACTCTTAAATATACCATATTATTATCATTTTTTATTTTAAACCCTACAATACCTACACCCAGTATTTTCTTAATTTTATAAATAAGTTTAACATCTTTTATACTTAATTCAATACCTAATTCACATTGAAAATATTTACCTTTTTTTGTTACAGTGAAAAACCCATCACCTTCAAATAAACCAACCAAATACGCGTATTTAAGATTTTCTGCATTTAGTCTCTGAGAGGCTTCGTGAGTTGATAACTCTCTAACCCCGGCTGATTGCCCCCTTGATTTAGGCTTTTTCACGTTTATATTAACAACACAAACGTATCCTAATACTAATATTGGGGATATTCCAGCATTAAGCAGAATTTGCTGAACAACATCACTGTTGTTAGGCTCTTCAATTAATAATTGACTCAAGCCACCTCAAAGAAATTCGACAATATCTTGTCCTATTCAAGGTATAGCACTCATAAGATTAGTAATAACTGTTGCACCTCATAGGCTCATTTGACCATAAGGCAAGACATATCCCAAGAAAGCTGTAGCCATCATTAATAAAAATATAACAGTACCTAAAGTTCATACTAATGTTCTAGGTGCTCTGTAAGATCCATAATATAAACCTCTACCTATATGTAAATAAACTAAAAAGAAGAAAGCTGCAGCTGTATTACTGTGTAAATAACGTATTAATCAACCATTATTAACATCACGCATAATATGTTCTACTGAATTAAAAGCTTCTAATACACTAGGATTATAATGCATAGCTAATGTTACACCTGTGATTATTTGTATAATTAAACAAACAGCCAATAAAGAACCAAAATTCCATAAATAGCTTATATTAGATGGTTGTGGTGAATCTATCATATATGAATTAACCAATTTTAATAAAGGATGACTCTTGAAAATTCTCATGATTAAATTAAAAATTTGTTTTCTTTTTTTATTCTAGATGTTATAATGGAAAAAAGCTGATCTAGTAGTTAAATTAAACTATATAAAATAAATAAGGAAATATTGTATTGTTATCCTGGTGTAGATTGAACACATTACTAACTTACCTTTAAAATGCTAAGCATTTGTGGGTAACTTTACATAAATAATAGAACCTCTATCCTTAAGTAAATAAAGATCACTTGGACTTGAATTTGGACTTGGAGCTAACTGTAAATTATTTATTTTTAGAGAAAGTATATTTAAAGCTATATTTTGCATATTAATAATATGAATATAGTTTTCTGCTAAGTACTTTATTAATAGTATTAATCTGTAAATATATAGATAAAACCTTGCTTATATTATATACTAATTAAGGAAGTATACTTAACAAACGAAGTTTGTTAAGTAGCCTTAATTTTAATATTCTCGTTAAAATTAGATGGATTTACAACACTAAATAAGGATAATAATATTAATAAAAGTAAACTATTGTCAAATAATGTTAAATAAGGTATTAATATATAGAAAATAAGACCAATTAAAATATATAAAGCATAGCTTGTAATTACTCCAGTATCCAAGCTAGCTATATTTTTACTTAAATTAATTAAGCCTTTTTCTAAACCATAAGGTCCTAATAATTCTACACTTCCTTTATCTATAACTTTAGTAGTTTGACCCCCTAATTTCAGAATTAGACCTGTTATATATTTATTATAAAATAATTCAATCAAGAAACGTTGGTTAAAGAATCCAAATATATTATAACCTAATCTAGAAAATTTAAATTGAAGAATGACTTTAGGTAAAAACTCTGAAAAGATTATAGCTATAATACTAAGAGATACAGTAAATATTAAGGGTAATAATTTAAAGAAAGTTGGTACAGCAAACTCAGTATCTAACATTATTTCATGTGTAGGATGAATAAATAAACTATTATCAGAAAAAAAAGCAGAACCTAATCCTATAAATATATCTTTAGTTATATAACCAAAGAATATAGAGAAAATAGCTAGTATAATTAATGGTAAACTCATAAATATACCACCTTCATGAGCATTTTTATAATTAACAACTGGTCCATTAGGATTTGTTAAAAAAGTTAAATATAAAACTTTCACTGAGTATAGAGTAGTAAACATGGCACCTATAGTAGCTATAAAGTAGACAACTGTACCACTAAAATAGAATTGTCCATAAGCGGATTCTAATATAAAATCTTTACTATAAAATCCTGTCATAAAAGGGAAAGCAACTAAACTAAGACTTGCTATTAACATTACAGAATAAGTTAAAGGTAAAAATGGTCTTAATCCACCATATTTTCTAAAATCTTGATTGTCAGCAACCGCATGAATAACAGCTCCTGCGCCTAAGAATAATAATCCTTTATAAAAAGCATGATTAACTAAATGAAATAAAGCTATATTATATGAAGACAAACCGACAGCTATCACCATCATTCCTAATTGACTCATAGTGGAATAGGCGATAACTTTTTTAATATCTTGTTGGAATAAACCTATCAGTGAACTAAAAACTGTAGTTATTGCTCCTAATCATAAACATAATATTAATACAGTAGAACTATATTCTATTAAAGGACTTGTACGCATTAATAAATATACACCCGCGGTAACCATAGTAGCCGCGTGTATTAAAGCACTAACAGGTGTAGGCAATCTTGTTGGTTTTTAGTATATATTAACTAAAAACACTCAGCTACTTATATAACTGTTCGGACTATATCTTCGTTTATATTATTTTATCTAATCTATTAAGGTTTTTATTATATCTTTTTAAAATAATAAGACCTTCTTCAGTTAAATGTTTCTTATCATATACTAATTTAAACATTTTATTTCAATTGAAATAAACGATACATTTTTTGGTTTTAAGAGGATGGGTGTCAAAATATTTTATTACTAAAGATAGTTTAGTTGTATTAACTGTCATATTATAACCGGCGTAACTACGAAGATAATGTGTTTTACCATTTAATAAGTGCGCTAAGTATTGCATTTCTTCAAAATTACCTTTTTGAGATAATATATACCTTAATCTAACTAACCCTCCGGCTTTAGGCCTACCAATTATAGAACAAGTAAAGCAACCTTCAGCATCAGTAAATCCACACAATCAAGAGTCTGATAAATCAGGCTTATAAATATTATCAATATAGGCAATATTTTCTTTATATACCTTATTATACGCAGCTATAAATAACTTAAATTGCGTCTTTCTAGTGGCCATAAAAATATTTCCATTAAATATTGATATTATTTTAAATAAACCCTCTTTGTCTCTTACTCTATAACAATGAGTCTTATTATTTTTATCTTGAACTCTGACAATACCAAATCCTAAGGCTTTCTTTATATAAAATAAAACTTGAGCATCTGAACTTGATTGTGTTATCTTGAATTCTAAATAACCATCTTTATTAATAATAAATGAACCATCTCCTTCTGTAAACCCTATTAGTCAAGATTTAAATAAATTATCTTTTAATACAAACGCTTCACGTGTAGTCTCTGAGGAACCTTTATCTTTTGCTTTGCATGTGATAAAGTTTCCTGCGGATTGTCCCTGTTCTTGAATTTTTCCGAGCAAGAAATATCTCTTGAGAGGACCAAGAATTAAAGCGGGATGTTCCCGCATATAGTGAAGTTTAAGGAAAGCCCGGTTACACCAACCTTCCATAGCCATAGGTAATCAAACGTGTAATCCAACTTGGGAACTTTTAGCCATAGCTCCAATTAATAAACATATACCTATAATTGTAACTATGTTTTCATTAACAAAAGGTGCTAATGAGAATACTGTACTATAATCAATGTTACCAAATGATCATAGTATAGCAAACATACCTATAGTTAAAAAACAATCACCTACTCTGTTAGTTAAGAAAGCAGACATAGAACTTTGATTTGCCGCTATTCTAGTAAATCAGAAACTTACCAAAAGATATGAACAAATACCTACACCCTCTCATCCTACAAACATCAGTAAAAAATTATTAGCTGTAACAAGTATAATCATCATGAAAGTGAATAAACTTAAATAGCTGAAAAATCTTTGATTGTGTGGATCATGGCTCATATATCCTATAGAGTATATATGAACTAAAGAACTAACTATTAAAACAGGTATCAACATAGACACTGTTAAACTATCAAAATGAAAACCTCATAGAACATTAAGAGATTCACTATCAATTCATCTAAACAGATTTATAGATACTGGTATGTTATTTAAACCTACTTCCAAAAAGGCAACTATTGCCAATAAAGTTGTTACAATTACACTTGTACATGTAATTAATTGTGCTCCGCTAACTCCGACTTTTCTACCAAAAAAGCCGGATACTATTGATCCTAATAAAGGTAAAGTAATTATGGCTAAATACATTATTTATATTCTATTGCGATACTTCCTCTTAATCTATAAAATGCAACTAGAATACCTAAACCTATTGCTGATTCTGCACCAGCAATCGCTATTATATATATAGCATATGTTTGGCCTAATATATCATCAAAGCTAAGTGAACTTATCAATATTAAGAATGTAATAGCTAATAGCATTATTTCAATTGAAATAAGCATTAATATTATATTTTTTCTGTTTAAAACGAAACCTAAAATTCCGATTAAGAAAAGTATTAAGGATAAATTCATTATATATTTTTTTTTTTTCATAATTATAAAAAGGGTCATAAAAATAGACATTTAAACTTTTCACTGAGCGACAATATGGAAAGAGTTTAAGCAAAATTTTGGGTCACGGGTCACGGGTCACGGGTCACGGGTCACGGGTCACGGGTCACTGGTCACTGGTCACTATAAATTTGGCCATAAAGTATTGGACAAAGTACTCTACACTTCAATGATTATTACTAAAACAGTCCAATAAAGATTTAACCGAGACTATAATAGGTAATACAAGAAATAAATACTTCGAAAATTTTTTAGAAAGCATTTTTAGATAATTTAACATCGACTTAATTATTTTTTAAATTTTTTCTATAACTAAATCTATAAAAACTAGTAAACAGCTTATACTGTAATATAAAAATATTTACAATATATGTAAACCTAAATGAATAAGATTGTTAAAAATAATTATACATTTTCTTTTTCATATTTATACCTAAAACAATGCTAGCATATTCGGCTAAGAAAAAGAAAACGAATATAACAACAACGACATGTTCTGTCATAAAACCACTAACAGGCTCTGATTCAGCCTCCGCCAAATCAAAGGGAGCTCTATTAGTTTCCCCCACGGATCCGAAAATTATTCATCCCCTCCACAAAAATCAAAAGGCTCTGTTTCACCTGTAATATCGCTACTATCTTGTTTAAATTTTTTAGGTGGTTGTATACTAGAATCCGAATCATCTTCAAACTTCCTTTTAGTTGAAGATTCTGAATCTTTATTAACACTAGAAGCACTTTCTGGATTATTGTTAGTATTGGATTCTGAATCTGCAGAGACAGGTAAGTTAGTTCAACCTTCACGCTCGCGTCTATGCAATTCTTCCTTTAATTCTTCATGCCGATCAGTATATTCTTGTATTATTTCGGAGGCTCCATCTTCCTCAGGCCCTACAATTTCTTCAGGATTATCCACTATTTCGCCTGTATCTTCAATATATCTACGTAAATGATCTTCAGGAATATCTCTTACAGGATGGACCATCATAGCATCAGTACCTTCTTCAAAAAAGGATCTATTGGAATCTGTTGCGTAGCCACTCCCATCATCATCGATTGAAGGTGAGTTATTATCCGAGTTTTCCCCTATTTCTGAATTTTCATTTTCATTTTCATTTTGATTTTGATTTTCATTTTCGGATTCTGAGTTAGGGAAAAATGAAGAAGTAGTACTAGAAAAAGAAGCTAAATCGCCCCTGACATTTCGTAAGACGCGATAAACTGTCTTGCCTCTAATCTCTAAGTCCGAATATAATAATCTATTTTTTTTATTGCTATTTCTATTTATGTTCTTTTTCATTTGTATGGGTTTGCTTATTTTTCTAAATATAAAATAATTTTCTTTATTTAATTTTATTATTTGTTGATTTTAGGTTAAAAATAACTTTTAATTAGTATACAATTTAATTGTAATTGTTTAAATATAAGTTATTTATTTTTTAATGTATTTTATAATGTGAAATAAAACTAATAAATTATTTTTATTAGTTCATTCATTTTTTTTTTTTTTGATACGAAATCTCATATTCTCATCTAAGATTCGAACTTAGTTCTAAATATTAGAATTATCCTGCTCTACCTTTGAGCTAATGAGAGTACTATAGATAATATGAATATAGCATTAAATTACTTTTTTTTTATATACATATTATCTATAATAATTATTAAATTTAAAACTTAATAACGTATAAATTAAACATAAAACTGAAGAATATTTAAATTTAAATTAGACTACTTTATAACGACTTTAAAAGCTACATAAACCTCGCAAATAAGCCTGCAATTCCCTATTGGCATTAATCTCCATCAATAAAAGGGGGTTTAGGAATTACATTTGTACAATTATCGTTAATAATAATAAACATTATATTAACTAATTTATTAACTATTGTTCTTCTAATCAAGATAAAAACTTTTCTATGCTTACGGATTCGATAACTATGGGCATAGAACTATGTAAAATACCACATATTTCCGAACACTGTCCATAAAAAGTCCCTTCTCTATTAATAAGAACCGAAACTTGGTTTAATCTACCAGGATAAGCATCACACTTAATACCTAAAGCAGGACAAGCAAAAGAATGAATAACATCTGCCGCTGTAACAATAAATCTAACGTGTGTTAATTCCGGAAGGATAACTCTGTTATCTACTTCTAGCATTCTTAAAGCTCCATCTTCTAAATCAGACTCTGGTACTAAATATGAATCAAATTCTATAAATTCTTCATCTGCATTTAAGAAATCAGGGTATTGATAACTTCAATATCATTGGTGACCTTCTGCTAATACAGACATAGCTGGATCACTAACTTCATCCATTAAATATAATAATTTAAATGAAGGGAAAGCTATCAATATTAATATTAAAGCAGGTGTAATTGTTCATATTAATTCTATTAATGTACCATGATTTAAATATTTATGAGATATAGGTGATTTAACATTATTATAATTTCTAACTATAGATATCATTATTCAACCTACACCAAATAATATAATAACCAAATAAAACATAATATTGTCGTGTAATTCCACCAATCCTTCCATTTGTGGTGTAGCACTATCCTGAAAATATAATCCTCAAGGACTAGGCGCATCACAAGTAATGAATAAACTTAGATAAAATCTCTTTAACATATATTTCCTTTTTTTTTTTCTATTAATTAATTGTAGAAACCAACACCCAGCAGCTTATACTATATTTTAAAATATATATTTAAAATTATAGTACAAGCAAAGATCTAAGAACATAATTTTCTAAAGAAACGTGCTTAGATCTTTAAAACATCTAAATTTAAGAGGTGTAAGAGTAGAAGCTAAAGGTAGATTATAGTTTTTTTAATTCTTTTTATTATTATCATCATTACTACTTGTGTTAGTGTCAATATCCATTAAATCATCATTATTATTTTTATTGTCATCATTACTACTTGTAATAGTGTCAATATCCATTAAATCATTATTATTTGGTTTTATTGGATGCATAGAATTTCTAAAACCTTTAATTGATTCATCAGTAGCTCATTCTTTTTGTTTATTCTGCATAAATTTCCTTTGGTCATCTAAAGATAATGTTTTTAATCATTCAGCTGCCGCCAGATTTTCCCTCCGCAATTTTCGGAACGAACTTAATCTAAGAGCCTCTTCAGTATTCAACTTAGGATTTTTCTCTAATTTTTTTATCAAATTATTAAGATCATTCACAACATCTTCTGGTAAAAATAACTTTACAGATTTAGATGTAAGATTTTGCAGAGATTGTTTTTTTGATCTTTCTATTAAATCCTTTTGTGATAAACCTGAAGGACCAGAAGTACCTGAAGGACCTGAAGTTCCTGAAGGACCTGAAGTACCTGAAGTACCTGAAGGACCGGAAATACCATCCATCTTTAAAGTTGTTTCCTTTATTGTTTCTAATACTACACCCTTAATGCCTAATCTAATCATTAAAGCTAAAGATCCCGAAATAATATATTCATAATATTCAGAGGGAGGTAAATGTAAAAATGCCATTATAAAAGGAGGTAGCAAAGAATGTTTTATTAAAGCCATTATAATTACAGAAAATAAACCTAAAATAATATTAGTAATAGTTATATTTTTAATTATATTTTTGATTGTCAAATGTTTTCAAATTAGTGAAAAAAATAATAAACATAATACAGAATATGTTGTAGGTTTATTATTAAATAAATTAATCATTTGTTTACTATCTATTTTTAAAGCATTTTTACCTAATTCAAATGCAAATCCTAATGTTAATACTAAAAAAAAAATTAACATAATAACTAAACCATATATACCATTTGTATATGCACTTACTACATAAGGATAGACTAGAAGAATTTCTAAATCAAATAATAAGAACAAAAGTGCAAATATAAAAAAAGAAATACTGAATTGTGTTCGATTTTGACCTAAAAAAGAATGAAAACCACATTCAAAAGCACTATTTTTTTCTTGGTAAGGATTATGTGGAGCGAAAATTAAATTAACTGCTAATAAAATTATAGCTAATACAGGTATAAATATAAGGAAAAAAGTAGTACTTGACATTTAAGAATTAAATAATATTAATGCTAATATATTAGCCATGCTTAATCATTCATTAGGTATAAATATAAATAAAAGTATTATTAAAGTAAGTATGGATATAGTAATAGTTAAAGAACTAGATAATATAATATTCTTTGTTTTAAATGTTAGCTTTTGTACTAAAACATTATTCTTAAGAATATTTCCATGTAAGTTTATATTAACCAGTTCTGGGTTTGTTTTGTATTCAGATTTATCAAAAAATACTTGTCTAATAATATTTAAATAATAAACTGCACTAATAACACTGGTTAATATTGCAACTAAAGCAAGGAAAACATAACCACTATCTAATGCGGCACTTAGTACCATCTGTTTTGCAAAAAATCCTATTAGTGGGGGTATACCTACAAAAGAAAAAATTGTCACAGATAAACTTAAGGCTAAAACGGGGTTTATATAAAAATAACCTTTCATCTGGCTTATTAACTGTATTGGAGAATTATTTTTATCAGGTAATTCTTTATACTCCTTATTGTCATTTATATAATAATATAAAGAAAAACCTATACTTATAAGTATAATAAATGCATTTAAATTGCTTATAGAATATTGCATTAAATAAAATATGAAGGCTTGGATTGACTCTATACTATTAATACTTAATGCTAATAATATAAAACCTACATGTGAGATAGTACTATATGCAAATAACCTTTTTATTCTAAATTGCGTTAAACCTACAACTGTCCCTATAATTAAAGAAAGTAGTGAACTAACTAATAAACTACTTGTTCAACTAAATTGGAAGTTAAATAAAGAATTACTTGTATAATGCACCAATTCTAATAAGAATATAAATATAGATATCTTGGCGACTATAGCTACAAATGTTGTAACTATAGTAGGTATAGCATCGTATACATCAGGAGATCAAAAATGAAAAGGTGCTGCGCTTACTTTAAATAAGAATCCTACGCTTAATATTAGTAATGAAAAATTTATATAATAAGATTTATATCAATATAAAAGATTATTAGTAATATCATTGGCTAAATCACTTAAGCTAGTTATTACGTACATTCCATCTAAATTAGTTGTACCAGAATTTGCATATAATAAACCAGTACCCAATAAAATAAAACATGAACTTAAACCACCTAACAAAAAGTAAGTAAGACCACCAGAAGTAGCTAACTCCGAATTACGATATAAAGTACTAAGTAAATATAATCCATAACTTTGTAGTTCAATGGAAATAAAAATAGAAACTAAATCACTGGTTGATACTAAAAATGTAGCTCCAGTGATTATAAATAATAATATTAAAGGGTATTCAATAATTTTAAATTGTTCTCCCATCTTATTTACTATTTTAGTTCTATAATATAATAGTTTATAAAAAAATAATTTATTTAAAGATGAATATTCGGCGATCCACACTCTTCGAGGATAAAAGGCAGTTAATTGTAATATTATAGCGCTAATTAAAAAAATAAAGATCTGAAAAATTTGTGTTATGGAAGTTGTATGAAATAAACCACCAAATAATCCCATACCTTTAAAGGAATTTTGGATTATTAAACTCTTAACAGCTAGTAATGAACAATATATCAGTATAATTGAAGCAACTCGACTAAAAAGTATAGATTTATCTCGTCTTAAAGTGACGGCATTAGATAATAATAGAAATAATATAGAATAAATTAACATTAAGGAAGTAAAAGAATCGAACTTTATTATTTTTAAATTAAATAAACTTTACCTATTAAGCTAACTTCCTGTAGTTTAGCACATTTAAACTATATTATTTTCCTTTTTTCCTTTTTTCCTTTTTTCCTTTTTTCCTTTTGCAAAATAAATAATATTTAATGAAATATGAATAATGATGCATGTTAGCTTGTAATTTATTAATTAGGTTAGGTATAACCTGTCTCTATTCATATATTCTACATATATTTGTTTGTTATTATTCTTTTTTTTATCTACCCTCCGATAAATTTATCTAGAATAAAAATATATTTTTCCTTCCCCTTTTTATATAATAATATAGAGTTAAAAATTAAAAATACATATTCCTATCTTTAATGTTTTATAAACATAGACACCTCAATTTATTATCGTTTAGTAAAAAAAACAAAAAAAGTAAACTAGGTTAGAGTAAACCTAAAACTAAAAACAATTTAGGTTATAAATACAAATATGCTTTAATTATGTATAAGATTATACATAGACCCAAAATTAAAAATATTATTGTATATAATTAAAATAAAAAATATAAAATTATATTTAGACAGCGACAGCCGGAGGAGAAATTTGAATTCTCATTCTTAATGCATGAAATTAATGTTCTAACCAATTAAACTACCCTGGCTTTTATTTAAAACTTACTTTAAATTAGATAAAGGGTGAATACCCTGAGTTGAACAGGGAATCTTCTGTGCCACATACAGTCGCTCTACCATTGAACTATATTCACCTTAAAACATAAATACAATATAAATACAATATACTAAATTATGTTGGAGTGATTCGAACACCCAATGGTAAATACCAAAAATTTATGACTTACCGATTAGTCAACAACATAAACATTTTGAATACATTAATGATTATATTTAAGATAAGGTAAATCCGACTTGAACGGATAAAATTTAAAAATCAAATAGTCCTAAGCTATTCATGTCTACCAATTCCATCATTACCTTTTTATCTCTAATTTTAATATATATTAAATTGAATTTTGTATTGACAACAGTAGCTATATTACATAGTATTATAGTTACAAATATAACTTTATTAATTTGCAAAAATTTTATACTAAATATGCCAATTGAACACACCCAATATAAACAAAACATTTAAAGTAAAAATTATATTACATAAAAAGGATTGAAGTATTGCTCGAGATAAGATTTGAACTTACAGCCTAGGTCGCTTCAAGACCCCGCTCAACCAATTGAGCTTCTCGAGCTTATATTTAAAAAGAGGCAATTTCCTCTAAATTCTACCTAAACTATTTATTATTAAGCAATATTGGATAATTTGGGTAGAATTGGAGACATCAGGACTCGATCCTGAAATAACGATATGCAAAATCGTAGTTTTACCAGTTAAACTATGTCCCCTTATTAAAAATAAATTAATAATAAATACTTATTAATATATGTTTAAAAATAAGCAATTTTCTCTAAATTTATAAAAAATAGTATAAATATCATTACTAATCGAAAAATAAAACTAGATTTATTTATATTTTACATTAATTGTATATTTTTCACATTAATATAAGCCATGATTTTTTATACATTTTGCAATATAAGAATGATGTATACTAATAAATATAGATGCTTTTCGTATAAATATAAATTACGAAAATTTATCAGTATTATTAGTAACTAAAACAGAGTATGCTTGGCTATTACCAGCTGTTACTTTGAATTTTACATCTTCAGTGCGATTACGACCTAATTTAGATGCACACATATGTTCAATACTTACTTTACTAAATTTAAATCCAGATGAGATCCCGCCGTCTTTATATTATATTCGGGTTTTAAACAATCAATATAATATTCTTCCTTTGAAATTAAAACAAAAGGATTACAATATTCAAGTATTTCTAATTTAAACCAATGATAACCGTATTTTATTAATGCTATATAAATCATACTATTATTTTTTTTTTATTTCTATCTCTAAATAGGATATATTATAGTAATTTTTAAGTCTGCGAGATAAATTAATAGCAGAACCAACCTCGCTTTTTACAGATTCTTTATGTGTTCATTTATGAATACCAAATTTTTTTTTTAGTTTTTAATATTTATCCTTTTTAAATATAAGGATTATCATAAGAAATAATAGGGTTAATAAAAAAAAAAAATTTTTTTTTCTATTAATTATTTTTTTTTATTATTGTTTTTTATCTATCCGAAAGAGGACTTGAACCTCTATGATATTATATCAACGAAGCTTAAGTTCGTCCTGTCTACCAGTTCCAGCACTCGGATATAAAATATATAATTATTATATTAGCTAAGGCCAGAGTGATTTGAACACTCATCTCAGCTGTCATGAGCAGCTTGCTTTACCAATTAAGCTATAACCTTTATATTTATTAAACGTGCGGACAAAGGATTTGCACCTCTATATATTGGACATGAGCCAATTATGTTACTATTACATCAATCCGCAATAATATATTTATTGTTATAAACATATATTAATCATAATAGCCCCAGAGGGTTTCGAACCCTCGTATGTAATGACGAAAACATTATGTCTTAACCACTTGACTATAGGGCCTAAAAATTTTATTATTTTTTTAATAAAAGTCCAGTGCAAGTATCGCACTTGCTTCAGCTGGTTACAAAACAGCTACATTACTTTTATGCTAACCAGACTTGGTTAAAAGAATGTAGATGTTTTCAATATATGATTCCCCTACAATTATATCAATTAAATTCAGTTATATATAAAATTAGTACTTTATACCTAAAAACATTTAAATTCTTTCAGCTAAAGCCTATATAAATTGTAATAAATAGAAACAGGATATTGTGTTTATCCGTATATAAAATATAAAGACTATATTCAATTAGTCTATTTATTACTAATTCTCGTAGTGTTCAACTACGTATATTTAAGAATATCTTAAAGTAACTTTCGTGCCTAGATGCATTCAGCACTTATTTTTAACTAACATAGCGTTCCTGCCGTGCCTATGCTATAAATTTACTTAAGTGAAAGTAACATCCCTGTATAAAATTTATTAAAAAATACTATACTTAAATTAATATTGGGCACATAAACAACAGGTAAACCAGAGGTTAATATACCCAGCTCCTTTCGTACGAGGGGGCTATCTTTATTTTATTCTAATTTCCTCTAGAAGATAGAAACCATACTGTCTCACGACGTATTTAACCCAGCTCGTGTGACTTATTAATCGACGAACAGTCGAACCCTTCATGATTCCTGCATTCATGTGGATAAGTCAAGCCGACATCGAGGTGCCAAACTGCGCACTCAATTTGTACTTCCTGGCGCAATTAGCCTGTTCAATTATGTTATCCATTTTTCACAAAATGGTTCAGACTATTTATTCATTCTGTTTTTTTTTATAATACAAGTTAGTTAGTAACACGAGAATGTATGAGAATATAGCAACGCGAGATTAAAAAATATAGCAACGCGAGATTAAAAAAATAAAGTAACGCGAGATTAAAAAATATATAGTAACGCAAGATTAAAAAAATATAATATTTAAGGGTATAAAAAAGTAATTTTTTTAACCCTAATTAAAGATAAAAAGATTAATTATCTAAATTAATTAAAGGAAACAAGTATGATAAAAAATTTTATTTAATAAATACTTAAAGGAAAGGAGATAGAACGAGAAGATATTAATTTAATAAAATATTAATTTGCTAATCAATTAATAATATCCACGATAGTCTTTTTACCTTGTTTAATTCAGTCGTCTCAATGCTCTAATTCCTCAGCAGAATTTGCTTCATTTGGTGAATCCTTATCACCTTCAATACTATTCTGTTCGTCGACTTTCTTTCGCTCCTCTTGATTTTCTTTAAGTTCTTTGAATTGTTTTTCTAATTCTTTTTCTTTGGCTTTTATTTCTTCTGGTGATGCAGTACTCTTACCAAATACGAAGGATGGCAATAAGCCCAATTCAAAATTTATATTTATTAAATTGGGATAATATATGGGTATAGTTTTATTCATGTGTTTATTTTTTTTAACATATTCGGTATTTTGTATATTTACCTTTAGCTTAAACCCTAAGCGGATCAAGTCTATTTCATTAATCTATTATATAATAGAAAACAGAATGTATGATTAATTAGTCGTTGAACGTTTTTACATAGGATGTATATAGCTTAAGCTATATGTGAGTAAATTTCGCTTCAAGTTAACTTTATAGCTTTTCTTTCTTGAAATTAATCATATTTAAAAAATAAAATATTTTAATAATAAACACATACACATAAAAATTTATTATCTACTACTTACTCAACCTTTAACACCATAAGCCCCATTTCTATTCTTAGAATTTATAGTAGAGTATTGTAAATTTGACTTAACAATACCTCTTAGCATTATAGTAGATAAACCTCTAAAAGAGGAATCTACATTTTTTAAACCACCTTTTCATTTCCTTTTCAATACGGATCTAGAAGCAGTAAAACGTCTTGTTAATCTACCTTTAGCTTCTACTCTTACACCTCTTAAATTTAAATGTTTTAAAGATCTAAGAACATAATTTTCTAAAGAAACGTTCTTAGATCTTTTGCTACGCACAACATTTATTTTTAAATTATCAGATAAAGGGAAAAATTTTAATAATAAATTTTGTAAACGATCATTAATATTTTTAGTTTTTTTATTTTTTATTAAAAACATAGTACTAATAGTATTATTACGTATTCTATTAATAAAAAATTCAGTTTTATTAGGTTTTTTTTGTTTTTCAGCTATTTTTCTTATAACTGGTAGTTTTATTTTTCGTAAAGAAGCTTTTAAAATTTTATATAATTTATTATCTCTGTTTCTTAATTTTAATGATACAGCTTGTGTAAATATATCACTATTCAAATGCATTTTTTTTAAATTTACAATATTTAATTGTACTTTTTTATTATAAATTTGTTGAATTAGATCAATAAGTTTTGATAAAAAAAGCCCGTCAAATTTTAATTTATTATCTTGTAATAACTTAAAATAAAGATCTCAATTTTTTTTATATTCTTTTCCAGCTACTATCATTTGAGAATTAAAACTAGGGAAATTATTAGGAAAAAAACTTTGAGCTTTATTCTTAAACATTAAGTATATTTGGTCATTAGTTAAAAGTTTTGCTCAAACTAAACTTCTTAAAATCTTATAATATTTATTTATTGCTTTTAGTTTAGAACTTTGCTTATTAATAAGACTTATCATATCCGAAAGATATCATTCATAATGTTTACGTCAATTTTTGTATTCCCTCAAATTAAATAATCTATTATAAGTAATTTTAATATTTCCTTCACTATCTTTAGCTACTGTTTTTTTTAATTTGATTTTGGTTTCTATAAAAGTACCTAAACCAAACGTAAGCTGCATTAGCTTTCGAGCTAAAAACATACTTTCTGTGTTATAAACATAAAAAGTAATGATTACTCTAGAACTTGTATGTTTTAAATCACCTTTTCCTATAAAAACTCTTTTACCTGATAATCGTCTAAGTCTAGGGAGCATTGGTTTCTCCTTCTGCTGTCTTTTTGTGTTAAGTATTTTATGTTTTATTTTTGAATTAAAATAACTTTTTAATAAATACATAAGATTTTTATTTGCAATAGATAAAGATTTAATACTATTTTTATTATATGCATAAATACTATTAAATCACTCTTGAGCCGCAGGAGTAAAATGTCTACTTTTTCCTGTATCATTTCGTATATATGTTAAAGGTTTAATAATTATATTTTTAGTTTTTTTCTTTAGTAGTAAAGGTGTATTGTTTTCTAGATTATGTTTAATCAATTTATTTAAAGGCAAATGTTTTTTTATGTGTTTATTTTTTTTATATATTTGGTATTTTGTATATTTACCTTTAGCTTAAACCCTAAGCGGATCAAGTCTATTTCATTAATCTATTATAAAATAGACAACAGAATGTATGATTAATTAGTCGTTGAACGGGTTTACATAGGGTGTATATAGCTTAAGCTAAATGTGAGTAAATTTCGCTTCAAGTTAACTATAAAGTCTTTCTTGAAATTAATCATATTAAAAAAATATATTATGCTTTTTTGCACATAAAATATAGTGGACAAATTTTATCCCTAGCGTAGCTTTTTCAAAAATCCAAGACCTTTCCTTACTGCATCTTGTGATCATATGCCCCGCTTACGCGACTGATAGACGTGTAAGTCAAACAGTAAAGCAAGATTAAGCCATTAAACTTGACAAGTATTAATCATAATTATGTTATTAGTGTATTTTCTTAAACTTAAATTCTAATAAATTAAGTGTACTAACAATATAATTAAAAACATTAGAAAGCATAATTTATAAAGATAGATTATATTGTTCATTTTTTTTTTTAAACCTCGTTTATTTTCAGTTTTTATTATCAAATTTATAAGTTCTCTTAATGTTTTAAATACATCTATTTTCCATATAGATAAAATCTTACTTAAAAAAAATTATTAGTTCTAACTTAATAGATATATAGTTGGATTAGTTATAGCTAAAGCTACATGAAATAACAAACTAAAAAAAAATATACAAAAGTAGTATATTTAATTGTCATAACTAAGTTATAACAACTTTACTAAATTAACTTTGGATACACCCAGGTACTTTTTATGGGATCTGTGCCCCGCATAAACTGCCTCCTAGCAATTGTCCCTTCATAAGAAGGTTAATGATTATAACAAAGATTTTTGGAAACTTTGAAACTTTCACGTAGATTTTGTCTACCAATATGATATACTAAACAAAGGTGTTTCAATTGTGTTAACACTACCTTATACACTAAAATTCGCAGTATCACATTCAATAACTAGCAACAGTAAAGCTGCATAGGGTCTTCTCGTCTAACTAGAGGTAAACTGTATCTGCACAGTTATTCCAATTTCACTGAGCCAATCATCGAGACAGCTGTTGTATCGTTAAATCATTCATGCAAGACCGCATTTAACGGCCAGGGTATTCCGCTACCTTAGGACCCTCATCGGTAAGGCCGCCATTGATCGGGGTTTCCTTCAAAGCCAAATTTATATTAGTCAACTTAGCAGATCCGTTAACCAGCCGACATCGGGCAGAAATCACACTCAATACTTTGATTTATTATCTTACTGCAGAGTGCTTTGTTTTAATTAAACAGTCGTACAACACTATTCCATGCTTCCTATTCATTACCTGATATTAATCAGTAGGAATGGCTCTCCTTATTCCGAAGTTACGGTAGTTAGTTTGCCGAGTTCCTTAATGATTGTTCACTCAAACGCCTTCGTATTCTCTACTAGCTTACTTGTGGTAGTTTCTAGGTACGGTTTTTTTTTTATATTATTGATCATCTCTTTAGTTTGTTGCAATAATATAATATGTTACTGTTTTTCCAGAACCTTCTTCACTTTAATTTTTTTTTTCATTAAAAAAAAAGGTTGTTACTTTGTAACAAAGTTCTTGCTCATCGTTTAATCCTTTAGGTTGGTAAACTTAGAGGCCGTTGCTTTAATAAAACCATAAGCTTTAGGCGAGGGTTACCCCTTTTTCGTTACTCATGTCAGCATTCTCACTTGGGTTATCTAATAATTATTCTTAAAAAGAATAAATCTAAGATTTACCCAACGTTCTGCTACCCCATTATATATAATAATTTAAATTATTAATAAATATGGACAAGGTGTCGGTATATTGTTTAGATCCGTTAAATCTTCGGTGCAACTATCAATATAAATGTCTTGCTTCGCAAGTGTCATTTACTAAACTAGTGCTCTATTACGAGATCTTCAAAAAATGGACCGCTTCTAAGCCTATTTCCTAGTCGTATTAGATAAAAACATCCTTAATTTCACTTAACAATAATTTTGGAACCTTAACTCTTGTTCTGGGCTGTTTCCCTTTAGACATACAACCTTATCGTACTATGTCCGATTATTCAAGATTCATCATTGCCCTTCCGAGTGCGAATACTCACCGATAAAATCTTCATGATTGCCCGATATATGCAAAATTATCTAATTATCATTTGTAAACATATAATAATTAAATATAAGTTGCCTGAGATCACAGTTCTGTACCTGCTATGATGTTACTTGAATTACCTACTTATATAGGTTTCGCAGAAAACCAGCTATCCTAGTCAGTGTTGTCTTTCACTAACTTACCACAGTTCTTCGGATATCTTTACAACGATAACCCGTTCAGGCTTTTATAACCCTGACTGTAGTAAGATCACCAGGCTTCGGGTCTAATTTTAGATACTTATTCATTATTTCATAATTGGTTTATCTGGGCATTACTGCTCGCATCTAATATTAACTTGCTGACCCATTATGCAAAAGGTACGCTCTCATTTTTTTTTTTATTTACTCGAACTGCTTATAAAACTACTATTTCAAACCTTTCCTTCACAGTACTATACGCTGTCGCTTATATATTATATTTAGCCTTAGAGGAAGGTTCCCCTTTATATTCAAACAAGTTTTACTCATTTTACTTACTTACGTACCTATATCTACTGTGTGCTGATATTTAGGATAGGCTGTTCTATTTTCATTCACACTAATCATAGAATCTCGTTTGATTTCTTTTCCTGAAGTTACTAAGATATTTCAATTCACTTCGTTTATTATTGAATTTCTCTAAGAGTTCATGTGGTCAATTCTCTCTAAAAAACACAAGTTAAATATCTCTCTTTAATATATAGCTAGGTATTCCTAATAGTCTCTTTATATACTTACATATACTATTTTAAAATAGTATAAGAATTTCTATTTGATATCTAACACATTACTAATAACCCTTAAACTTATAGTGTAATTTAACTTAAAATATTATTTAAATATTTTTCAGATTGTCTCGATTTGAACGAGAAAGATCATTGACCCAAACAATGCGTCGTAACCTGATTTGACTACAATCTGTTTTATTATATATATAATAATTATCTTTAAATTTAGATATAAAAACAAAACCATTATAAGATTTATCTTTATCTAAATATCTACCTATAGTTCTAATAAATATACCAAAATATTTTGTTATACTTATAATAGCCGTAAACTCATTAATTAAATTGTTTGATTTATAAAAAACTTTTACACTTACACCTTTACATCATAATGACATTGACAACTTAGTTTCTAATGTAGTCACTTTGGGTTTATTATTAACTCGTATAGATTTCAGACTAATTCTTATATTTTTTCTTGTTTAATATGTAAGCGTTTTACCATAAAAATGTTTATTTTTACCTTTATGAACAATACTAATTTTAATTTTTGTAGCTTCATATTGTATACTACCTAAATGAGAACCAGCTATTTTAATATATTATACTCTGGTTTTAATAAATCAAGATAATATTGTACTATAGATATTTATTAATTTGTATCTATATACTTTTAATATATATATATAGAGTGCAAAATCTCTACTAGTTTAATGCTAAACCTAAAAATTTATAAACATGGGAGTCTTGACCTTGCGACCTTAGGAATGAAAGGTATAATGAGGTTTAGTCTTTTAACGTGTCTTGCGACTTTAGGGACTAATAAAAGCTTATGTGTTTCGCGTGGGTATTCTACGGGTTTAATATAAACAGAGACTGGGGGATTTGAACCCTCGTAATTTATTAAATTAACTTGTACTCAAGACAAGCACTTTCAACCACTCAGTCAAATCTCTTTATAAATGATTCCTTAAGGATTTGAACCTTAAGTAACATCCTTATCAAGAATGCGCTTTACCAATTAAGCTAAGGAACCTCTAGGTATTACATAATAAAATATGTTTACAAGAGCACTCAGATTTGAACTGAGAAAGTAAAGTTTGAAGCTTTAAATTTTGCCAATTAAACTATGCTCTTTATTAATATATCTTTAATCTAAATAATAATACTTAATAAAGTCGGATAAGGACAGGTTCGAACTGCCAAGTGCATAGCACGGCGTTTAGCAAACACCTCACCCTACCAATGGAAACTTATCCTTTTTTACGGCCAGCCGAATTCGAATCGACACAAATCGTTTGGAAGACGAAAGGTCTACCATTAACCTATGGCCGTTTATATTTATCTATATTATATATAATAATTGTAACTATTAGATGTAATAAATTAAGATCTATGGGATTCGAACCCATATAACAAAGATTAAAAGTCTCGTATTTTACCATTAAACTAAGATCTCTATTATGTTTTTTTTTATGGTATTTAAATAAAGATTTTTATACCCAAAAAGTATAAATTATCTTTAAAGATAATTTATCTATAATTTAAACCATTAAAAATTTTTGTTCAATCTCTAACCCAGCCATATTTAGCGTTTTATAGCATTAAATATATCCTCAGTCATATTTAAATTATTACTATAGCAACGGAGACGTAGTTCGCCCGATGGTAAAGTAGCTAACTTATAACCACCAGGTGAACCGGCGTACACATAACCAGTACAAATTTCATTAAAGTTCTACTGTATCCAATCTACAATTCGGGGTATGCCGAGGATCTCAAATATGATATCTCACTGGTATTTATAATTGATTGTAACACTTTCGAGTTAATAAATCTGAACTGTTGGCACCAGAAATATGACTAGGCTCATTATGAGGTGTACCATTACCAGGCGATGATTTGCTGCCTCCCTCCGGTAGACTCAGTAGAAGTACTATTAAGAATATAGGATAAACTCATAGGATTTGGTGTGGCATGTAAGGTAAAAGGTAAGAATTCGAAGAATAAACCAGAAAGTATTAAATATAATCTAAAAAATATAATTAATTGTATTCCTAAAGGTAAAGAACGGAAAATATATCAAACAATAAATATACAATAATGTACTTTATCACATAAACGAATAAAAAAGGCTTATTATCCTTTAGAGGATAATAGCTTAAAGATAATAAAACTATAAATATGCCTAGCAGATTTAAGAACCCCAGTAATATATGGAGATAAATAAGAATAATCAAACCACGTCAACAAAGTGTCAGTACAATATGCTTGATTCCAAGCCTAAATGATGGTTTTCCGTGGAATGATAAGCGAGTACACGTCACAATCCTACAGCAATAAATGCTGTACCTATCATTACGTGTAACCCGTGAAATCCGGTACCAAAATAAAAACATGTACCAAATGCTCCGTCACTTATAGTAAATGATGACACATTGTATTCTACACCTTGACAGGCTGTAAATACAACGGCTAGTATTACTGTTGCTACTAAACCGTATAAAGTTCCTGCTCTATTACCTTGAATTAAAGAATGATGAGCGTAAGTAACTGTAACACCTGATGATAATAATATAACTGTATTTAACAAGGGTAATTCAAAAGGATTGATAGCTTCTATACCCATAGGAGGTCATTGAGCTCCCAATTCTACTGTTGGAGATAAAGCTGAATGAAAAAATGCTCAAAATATAGCTAAGAAGAATAATGCTTCGGATACTATAAATAAAGCAACACCCATATTTAATCCTTTTTGCACAGCCAATGTATGATTACCTAAATAAGTTCCTTCACTTATAACATCTCGTCATCAGAAAGACATAGAAAGTATAACCGATACAAAAGCTGAAGTTAAGAATAAATTTGCATTACTAAAACCATGCATTGTTAATACTCCGCTAGTTGTTAATGTTAATAATGCAATACAAGTATATAAAGGTCACGGTGAGGGTGACACTAAATGAAAAGGATGAGCTTGAAACCTACTTCTTGTTAAGTTAGTCATTCTTTTTTTACTTTCAACAAATATACTACGATCATAATAAATTTTATATTTAATTAAACAAATAATAATAAATAGTTAGTTATAATTGTATGCATACCTAAGGTATATAATTTAGGTTGTAAAAAATGGGAGATATGATATATTTATTACATAAACATCACATAAAAAGGTTAAGGAATAGGTGACTTGAACACCTAACCTACCGTGTGTAAAACGGTTGCTCTACCATTAAGCTAATCCCTTTAATTATATTTTAATTTAACGAGCCAGGCCGGCTACGATCCGACATATTTTTTCTCGACAAGAAAACTTCTTACCAATTAGAATACTAGCTCTAATTATATTGCTAATGTTAATATAATAAAAAAAAAATGTTTATACATTTTTTTTTACGAAAAAGAGACATATTTCTCTAAAATGTAATTTAATATTAAACCTAAAAAACTAATATTTTCTTCCTGTATTCATTCCTGATTTTATTGTTTTTAAAATAGTTATACCTTCTTTAGTTAAATGTGCTTTTTCTTTTATTAAAGCACATGCTCTACAAAAATCTTCAAAATTCAATGACTTACTACTATGTAAATAGTTCTTAATAAAGAAAGGTATTATTTGTTATGAAATTAATTTAAAATTTTCTACTTTAAATCTATGTCTATATCTTTTAATTCTATAATACTTTCAATATCTCAACTATATTTATTGTTTATATTATCTTTTTGTTTTATAGTTATGACGATAGCCCCCGTCATAGCTAGTAATAATATAATAGAAGTTAATATTAACCATATACTATAACTAGTATACATAATATTACCTATACTTGTAATATGACTAGTTTCAGCTAAATTACCATCTCAGATCTTACTAGTAACAAAAGATATTTCACCATTATCTAATTTAGCTCCATTTAAATTAAACAATTTAATAAAAAAATCGCTATAATTATTATATCATATATCGTTTAATGTATTATTTAAATCCACAGTATAACTATTAAATGAAGCAATACTATAGGGTAATATTTGATATACAGGATAATTAAATGAAATAGTAATAAAAATAGCTAAAGGTATACTATTTCTAGTATTACTTAATAATTCACTTATTCTAACATTTATTAACATTAAAATAAAAAGAAATAAAATAGATACTGCACCTACGTATACTAATAAGTAAGAAAGACCAATAAAATTTAAACCTAATATCATAAGATAACTCGCTATACTCAAAAATAAACCGATTAAAAATAACACAGATACAATTGGATTTTTACTAATAATTACCAATATACTACATAAAACAGCAACTAATGAAACAATATCTAAAACTTCTACCCTATAACCATTGGTATATATTTCATTTAAAAGAAACAAATTATACATAAAAAAAAATATAAAACAATACCTCATCATTTTGCAATAAGAAAAAAATATAAACTTTATAAAAGAATACATATATGTAAAAATTATAAAGTTTATACTAACCCTTTCTATATGAAAAAGATAAAATAACCACCAATGTTAATAAAATATTTAATATAAAAGAATATATAATATATTAACAATACTGAGGAAAAAGCAGTTAAAATAATCAAAAGTTTAGTGTACAATATTTAAATATTGTAGAGGCGACCCTAACATAATTGTAATTAGTTAATACGTCTAAAACCTTTTTATAGCCAGCCCTCAAGATGAATTGAACATCTATCAAAATATTAACAGTATTTCGCTCTTCCATTGAGCTATAGGGGCGAGGTTTTTTTAATAAATAGATCATTGTTTATTAAAATTAACCCTCTAAGTAACGGGTATCAATACGTTACTCTAGATGATTTTATATTGTTTTTTTTTTTATTCCTAACTAATATAACATTTACGTAGTTATTATTACGGTGGTTTTTGATTTAAATCGGCAGAGTTAAACATCTCTGAAAATATATATATCAGACTCAATAACGTTCTGATATTTATTTTAAATCCTATTATCCTTATCTCTAGATTTAATCTAAAGTCCAGCGAGTCACATATAAATTAATTAGTAGTAATCAAAAAAATATAAAAGAGGTAAAAGAAAAAATATATTCCAAACCACCAAGATATACATGTACGGGATTCACCGCTTGCCCTCATCTAAGATTCGAACTTAGACTACCTAGATATTTTAGACCTAGCGCTTTACCAATTAAGCTAATGAGAGTATTAAATTTATAGTAACCTAAAAAAGTAGTTAAAAAGGTTATAATTTATAGAAGACGTGTACAAGACTTGAACTTGTATCTTTGTGGCCGAAACACAACACTTTACCATTAAGTAAACACGCCTATAAATTTTTTCCACCCTGGTAAGAAAAGAACATATAAATTATATTATATAGACGGAAAATGCAAGATTTGAAACCTAAAAGACTACTTAGAAGATAATCCTTTTATCATTAAACTATTGTCGTTATAGATGTAGTAAAAACGATAATAAATATTAAAAATATATTTGGTTATGTTAGTGGGTATAAAATTAATATAAGTAAAGGCGGTAAGCAAAAGGCTTACGTCTTAAGCTTATTGGACTTAAGATTATCTTATTATATGTTGGTTATGTTGAGCAAGTTGGACGAAAATAAATAGTTTGAAAAATCACAGCTAAACCAGTTTAATTGTGCCTCCTGATTTAAATAGTCTAAAACAACAATCTCGGACTAGGAAACAAGAGATTCGAACTCTTAAAAGTATATTACTATTGAGTTTACAGCTCAACCCATCTTACCAACTATGGTAGTTTCCTTTATATATAAAAATGAATTCTAGAGAGAGAAGGTCTCTAGAGATGACATTTATATATATATATTATTGTTAACATTAATAAATCCCGTGCAATTTCCACTACACGAACCATATTTCGACTTAACACCAATTAAAATCACGCATACGAAGATCCTTCATAAAAGAAACTAGAAGCAATTATCTAGAAAAAAATAAATAAAAGACCAAACTTATTGCACATACTTTTTTCAGCGTCTGACGAGTAGTTAGTACCTATCTGAGATTAAATCCACCGTGACGTGGTGATTCACGATTACTAGTAATTCCTTTTTCATGTAGTCGAATTTCAGACTACAATCCATATTTTATCCTACTTTAATTAGATTAGCTCAAATTTATATTTTTGCATCATTTTGTATAGGTACGTGTGGCACGTCTATAGCCCACAACATTTAGGCCATGATGACTTGTCTTGGCCCCTATTACCATAACCCTTGTACAGGTGTTCTGCTTTATACCCAAATAAAGCAAGGGTTTCCGTTAATTTAATGGAATTAACCAATATCTCACGACATTAACTGAAGACAGCCGTGCAACGCTTGTAATATCTTAAAGATAATATTCAAGTTGTGGTAAGGTTTTTCGCGTACTGACGAATTAAATAACATACTTCACTACTGGTTTCAGAAACGGTCTAATGATTTCAGTTCCTGCGTTGCCACATTACTCTTGAGGTGAAATGCTTACACTTTCATTTATAGACTAAATTAACATCTAATCTATGGCATTCATCATTCTCTGCTTGGACTAATAGGGTATCTAATCCTGGTCGTGCCCCAAGCCTTCGTCCCTCAACGTCAGTTATTAGATAAAAGGTTGCTTTCGCCGTTACCAGTCGTCATGGGATCAAAAAATTTCAACTCTACTCCATAAATACTCCCCTTCTCATATATAACTCTAGCATAACCGTTTCTTGTTTAAGACTAATTATACCGTCTAGGTACCCTTTAAACCTATTAAAGATGAATAACACTAGTCTTTTACGTATTACCGCGACTGCTGGCACGTAATTTGGTCAAGACATATAGAAAAAAAGTTAGTCATCATCAATTTTTTTCTTCTCTAGAACTTTACTCGATAAAATCGATCTTATACTTGTCTACGAGAATAATTTCTCTTAATATAAAAGTAGCAAATTAATTTTACTACGCCATTTTTAGTAGCATAAACCTATTAAGGATAAATTGAATAATCTATCATAAATAACTTTAATTATTTATAATGGATTATACAGCCAAGTATAATTAGCCGAAGCTATACATTCCCCCAAGTTGCTGGTTCAGCCGTTAGGCTATTGACCAATATTCCCCACTGCTGTACTATACGTATTGGGGTTTTTTCAGACCCAATGTGATCGATCGACCTCTCAGCCTCGACTACGGAATAATCGGCTAGTTAAACCATTACTTTAACTACTACCTATCCGAAATGTTTATTGTCCTCTTAAAGCGGAAATTTCTTTCCTTTGTTCTTTATATATCTACTTTTGAAGTCATAAGGTATTTGTTAACCCTACTTTAAGGCAGCCAAAACATTATATACTCACCTGTACACCACTTCTAATGAAATTAATAGTATATGCTATTTATTAAATTAGACGTACGATTAGCATGTGTCAAGCACTTGGACAGCGTTCATTCAGAGCCATCATCAAACTCAATTCATTTAATAGTATAAATACATAAATAATTTATTTTTATTATCTTTACTATTACTAATGACCCTAAAACTGATAATTTTTTCAGATATCTCGATTTTTTTTTATTTAAATTATCTTTTTTTATTTTTGGATACAATTAAGCGGGGTCCTGTATTAGTTATTAGTCTATATTAAGGCTTAACCTAGAGCTTGAAAGTTCGTTAACATTATCATACTGTATAAAAATAAATATTTAAATACATTTAGCTATAATTATTACTATAGAAATAAGTTTATTATTTTCTGTTTAATACTCAAATTTTAACTTAACAAACATTTCTTATATGTTTCGGCTTAACAAGCACCTGACTTTCCTATACTATATTTTAATATAATATTATACTCTTAGTAACACAAAAATCCCTTTTTTTTTTTTTTAATCTTGTATCTGCTCGATAAATATTATCAATCCAATAATTATATACCAAATATATATGAAAAAAAAATATATTAGTTTTTAGTTTTTAGCGCTTCTTATAATTAAGAGATTGAACAAAGAGCAGGTATAAAAATAATCAAATTATATCTATATTTTTTTTTTCATATAAGTTATTTACAAAAAACAAGATTTAAACACACCGATGTTATTTTAAGTTTATATTTAATATATTCACACTTTTATATACAACGATACTATTTTTATATTATACATTGGTTATTAATGTAAATCTAAAGCATCTTTAATATAACTACTAGTTAAAACTACAAAAACTTGAGCTTGTATAAAAGCTATACCTAACTCTAAACCAGAAAATGCTATAATAAAAGCTAAAGGTATTAATCCTAAGAAAAAGAATATAAATCCGCTTGTCATTATATTATAAGTAAAACCTGCTAAGATATTTAATAACATGTGTCCCGAAAGTATATTAGCACCTAATCTAAGACCTAAAGAAACATTTCTGGATAAATATGATATAAACTCTATTAAAACTAATAAAGGTAATAAAGCTAAAGGACAACCAGCTGGCACTAATAAAGAAAAAAATTCTAAACCATGCTTCTGGAATCCTAATATAGTTGCACCCAATACTACAGTAAAACTAAGAGCAAATGTAAAAATAAAATGACTTGTTGACGCAAAACTATAAGGAATCATACCTATTAAATTATTTACTAAAATAAATATAAATAAAGTATATATAAATGGAAAATATACTTGTCCTTTTGTTGGGTTTATTTGATTTGTTACTATACTATGTATAGTAGCATATATTGTTTCTTGACTTATAGATCAGTTATTACTTACAACTTTATTGTAATTAGTTGCTAAAACATTTAATGTTAAAACTAATATTGCACCTATTGTTAAATATAAACCTATGTTAGTTAATGATATATGTAAATTAGCTAGTATTGGAGCATCCAAACTTAATAAATTTCTAATTTCAAATTGATCTAAAGGACTTGGTATTGCTGTATAAAAAAAATTAATCATATATGTTTATATTTTTAGTTTTAATTTTTATTGAAATATATCCTAAACTTTTTTTTTCTATAAAATAATAAAAAAAAACTCTTTTTTTATTATAATTTACTTATAAATATACGAGAAATAAATAAACGGACAAATCTTGGTAAAATGTATTTTGAAAATACATAAATCATTATTACAAGTAATATGAAAGCAAAAGTTACTTGATTTATAAAATAAAACGGAACTAATTGTGGCATTTTTTTTTAGTTATATAGTTTCAATGTTATAATTATTTTTACATTATTATTTATTAAAATAATAAAAACTTTATAGTCCTTAAATTAATTAGAATAAATCTAAAGTTAACTTTAATTTTTCTAGACTCTAAAAACCTATATATTATTTTTAGTAGGGTTTTTAATTAAGATTTAATTATATAGTTAACTTTAGTTATTATATATTAATGATGATACTGAATAGTGTAAACCATCTAGCACAGGAGCAGGGTATATACCTAATACTACAGGGAATATAACTAGTGTAAATAAAATAAAAAATTCACGTTTGTTAACATCACTTATATTGGCTTCAAAAAATTTACTAAATGATCCAGCAAAAGCTATTCTATTAAACATATATATAGTATATGCAGCGGAGAAAACTATAGATGAACTTGCAAAAACACCCAATAAAGGTAATCTTTCAAATACACCATAAAGAGACATAAATTCTCCTACAAAATTTAAAGTAAGAGGAACTCCACAATTACCTAAAGATAAAATAAAGAATAAAATAGAAAATAAAGGCATTACTTGAGCAATACCTCTATAGTAACTAATTAATCTAGTACCAGATCTATCATATAATACACCACCAGCACAAATAAATAAACCACTTGAAACAAAACCGTGGGCTAAACCTAAAGCTATACCACCTTCTATTCCTTGAATAGTATTACTAAACACACCTATAAGATAAACTGCAGCATGTGATACAGAACTATAAGCAATAAGTTCTTTAACATCTATTGTTCTTAAAGTACTAAAACTAGCATATATAATAGTTATAACACCTATAAGGTATATAATATATGTATAATCTAATGAGGCTTTAGGTAATAAAGGCAATATAAGTCTAAATATACCATATAAGCTTAATTTTAAAACAATAGCCGCTAGTATAATACTACCACCTAAAGGTGATTCAACGTGAGCTTTTAATAATCAAGTGTTTAAAAATATAGTAGGAGTTTTTACAGCAAATGCTATAAATATACCATAAAATAAAAATAATTGGGTAGAATAATTAAAATTCGTTTTATATAAAGCATCAAAATCAGTTGTTCCCATTATTGAAGACATCGCTAATATAGATAATAATAAGAATAATGATCCGAATAGTGTATATAAAAACAAATAAAAACTGGCTCTTACTTTATTACTAGATCCAAATAAACCAATTAATATAAATAAAGGCGGTAATATACTTTCAAAAAAAATATAAAACAACAAAATATCTAATACTAAAAAAACTGCTAATAATAGTGTTTCTAATAATAAAATTATTATTACATATGATCTTATATTTTCGCTAATAGAATTTCAATTACTTAATAATGCAATCGGTGTTATTATAGTTGTCAACATGACGAAATATATAGATAAACCATCTAAACCTAAATAAAAATCAAATGAACTTATCTCATGATATTCTTGAACAAATTGGAATTGATTGCTACTAAAATCAAATAATATAAAGATTATTAAAGAGATAAACAGATTAATTATAGACGTACTTAAAGCTATTGTTTTTACACGGTTAATATCCAAAGATGATAATTCATAAGACATACCTGTAGATATGGTAAATATTCCTAACATAGGTGTTATTAATAAAAGAGTAAGTAACATGAGAAGGCAAAAATAAAAAAACTAATTTCCCTCAGGGTTAAATAATAACTTAACCTTTACTAACACTATACACAATTGTATAGTAAAATATAAATATATTTTATCAGTATATATTTACGTTGTTTATTTTTATTTTTTAATGCAAAAAGCACTATTCAATATAAAAATAATAAATATTTAGATTAATTTTAGGCAATATTAAATGCGAAATTAATTTTAATTGATAAATTAATTTTAATTAATAACATAAAGTGAAATTTGGATTAATTAATAATGTATTCTTAATTAAATGAAAGACAGGAATAGCCAGTCAATATAATTTACTAAAAAAAAATGTACTCTAAAGTACCATC
>Ga0307515_10003582_pt1 | contig 32635 bp, 27 predicted proteins | sample 17_EM_MG_FD_194513 | JGI IMG/M metagenome (GOLD analysis project Ga0307515, IMG submission 194513) | Populus trichocarpa ectomycorrhiza microbial communities from riparian zone in the Pacific Northwest, United States - 17_EM | ecosystem: Host-associated > Plants > Roots > Unclassified | place... | reverse complement strand
AGGTATGGAACGCGACCCGTCGCTTGGGCGACGGGTCGCGTCAGATTCTCCGTCAGAGGGTACGAGGTTCCGCCAGAGCCGTCAGAGCCGTCCGGAACACCCGGGTGTTTCAGACGGAAACTAGGGTTGTTTCTGATGTGGGGGTGACACTGGCTTCACTGGCTGTATTGGATCTCAATCGGCGGGAAGCACCCAAGAACCATTGTGTCTGGCCCATGCAGCTTCACTGGTAACAGTAGGTCTGGGGCCACTGGTATGGAAGGATTCAGCTTTGCTGGTAACAGTGGATCTGGATTTGCTGGAACAATGTTGATACAGGTGAATTTGACTTCGCTTGGAACAGTAGATCTGCCTTCGAATGAAGTTGTGGATTTGGCTTTGGATCTGGGAGTAGATCTGGCTTCACCTGGAGTAGTGGATCTGGCTTTGCTGAAAGTGGGCAGGGGGGGTATTACGCACAGCTGATAGAGGGATGATCGAAGGGTTAAATGCGCAGTGGTCGTGATGGTGATGGTGGTGATGGTGGTAGTGGTGATGGTAATGGTGGTGATGGTGATGGTGGCAATGGTGGTGGAGTTGGTGGTAATGGTAATGGTGATGGTGGTGATGGTGGTGATGGTGGCGATTTAAAAAAGGGGTGATGAAAGGGTATACAGTATGAGAAATATACTTTATTTTGTAAATAGTTATCACACACAGTGATATATGATAACACTTCCATAACACTCCCATAATAGCACAAATATACAGTATGGTACTATATTATGGGGCAGGGCAACATTAATTCAGTAGTAACAGCCGTAGTAAATCTCAGTGATGTTAGTGTGAGAGCATTTCCTGAGGTAGCTGCTACTCAATTATCATAAATTATGAGTACATATGCAGAGTTCCTCCAGATTCTTCACTGCATTGATGAATTGTGAATTTCAGTTTTTATTGGCCTTGAAGAGAGGGAGGAGATAGTGGATATCATTGTTATGATATTAGATTAATATAATTCATTTAGTTAGTGCCATTATTATATCACTGTTTCTGCAGTTTAAAGATAGATCTAGTAGTCATGGTTCAGATTTGTTAACAGAGTACTGCTAGAAAACACAATTTGCCAGCTGAAGAACATGTCAAGGTAGTATAGTATAATTCAGACATTGATAAGAATTAGAAATATTGTATAGTATATGTTTGCGCTAGAGAGTAATCTAATATTTGTACATATTTGAAGAGTATCTAGTATTGACTGTGGTCTATTAAATGAAGATACCCAAAGATCCAAATAACACTTCAAATTGCTTTATAATCCCACTTGATTCGATGACAGTCCCAGCTAATGTCAAAATTGTCTCTGACATGCTGATGTACTCTCTATATTCTGTACAGTACTTCTATATACTCCTCAACTTTTCACAATCAGTCTTATAGTTCTGCTTTGCAAGTTATTACAGTTTCAGTTTACTCTGGGACTCGCCCAAAGGTCCTGCAAGAGTCAGACCAGCTTCCTGATATAGCACTTTGTTGATTGATACACTAACCGCTCTGGCGTAGTTTTCTAGAATCCCAGTAACTAAACAACATTTTGCTGATATTATAAGTACATTATAGTGGAGAATTTGAACTTTAACTATATTATACAATAATTCAACACCAACTATGGGATCATATCTGAAGCTCATTGTATCAGGGTTAATTATATTCAAAGTCAACATTATAACCTCCATAGCAGCTTTGAATGATAAGTTCCACTGTTTTTGGTACTATACTTCTGCTTGGCTTCCCCAAATTGGTACAACAAATTTTTAAACTATCCGTCTGCTTAGAAAGCCATTTGTACATTCTCCAGGTAATACAATACAAGTTAACCACTGGTGTTAGATTTTTAAGCTTTAGAATATCTAATAATAATTCAAATAACCAAGAAATATTCACAAAATAGAGCATATTAAATTAATAGATTTATTCAAGTAATATACCATGTAACCAGATGTAAATATATCATATTACAGCCATAATTGGACCTGGCGATGTGATCTAAGACAATGAAGTTTGAGATAGAATTACCTTAATGTAGCTGGTTAATACTCATGTTGGTTTAGATATCTACTTCACAGTATATTAAATACAATTAAATATACAGAAGATTTAGTATTGCTATAAATATATCATATATAAATAACAGGTTGCAGAATTATAGTTGAAGGCTGAACAATACTCCTAATATAGTGGTTTGGTTGAATTATAAGTCTGAATATATAGCCATAAAGTATGTGCACATTTCCAATTTAGTATTAAAAATAACTTAGATATATGAAATTATTTTGCTTTGTGCTATACTTTTAAAACCCACTTAATTAATGAGAAATAGCTAAAGTACTTGGTAATTACAATCCTTTAGGAAAGAGTAGCAATGGGTTTGATATATGTTGAATGAATTTTGGAGATCTGGGCAGAGATCTCAGGATTTTCCAAATTTACCAACTTAGTCTAGATTTTGTTGTATTCTAAAGCTACTTTACACTCTTTAGCAGTTTCTTAAATGTTATTCTAAAACTTCAAAACCTTTAAATAATGCATAAAAGTACTCTCTGTATAGCAGCAAGGAATTTACATAGCTTCTAAATGGTGAGAAACCAGCTATGAGTATTTGGTGGTATTATTAGAGTTGACTGAAGTGTCAAAGCAGTTAGCATAAAACTCTCAGACCATTTGGCATTTTGCAGATATTAACTCGATGAAAATACATTCAAAATAGGGCAATTTTAATCTTGGGTTTCAAAGTAGCAAGTAAGAATCTATAAACCTCAAAAAGATATTGCGAAAGATAGAAGTTTGAAGTGAGATGGGGGTAGATATTGTGGTTATTGTGGTTGGCAAAGGTTCTAACTGCACTAGGACAATAACACCGACTTGTAATTACATAGTCTGATTGTATGTCGATATTAATAAGTAAAATCCATCTTCCTTGGGGATTGTGCGAGATGTGGAAAACTCGACATCATTCCATATCATTTATATCATACTCACACAAACAAAAACCCATTTCTTAAGAATATTGTTGTACTGCGGCCTGTAGTTTATATTCTTATATGGTGGGTATTCGTTAAACTGTAGTTCTCATACCGACCGTCTCAATTAGGCACTCGTGCTTCCCCGCTGCGGGAAACAATGTATATTGGGCACCACGGCACCACAGCAGCTTGCCTGTCTTTGGCGATGTTGTCCTCTGCTCATGTCGCCCCATCATCCGTCCCTGGTAAAGGTAGCGGCCTGTTTGCCTCCCATACTATCCTTGAGGGCTCACGTATCATTACGATAACGTCCCCTCTCATCATGGTCCCCGACGACGCACATCTCTCTGAAACCTGCGCTCAGTGCATATCCTGGAAACCAACATCACTCTCATTCTCAAACACTTGTTACAGTTCCGACACTTCCCTCGACCAATGCTCCGGCTGCAAGACTATCAAATACTGCAACCAGGTAACCCAGGCACCATGGTCTCCCTTTGAACCTGCATCAGACAACAAAACCAAATAGATTGTAACGTGTGGTGCCATAACAGATGTGCCAACGCGCTGATTGGAATGCGGTGCACAAGAAGGAATGCAAGACCTTTGCACGCCTCTACCCCCGTGTTCTACCCGCTTCCGTTCGCGCACTCGTCCGACTTCTTCTGAAACAGCCCTCGCTCCCCACTGACACGTGGGATGCGGTTATGGCGCTCCAATCCCACTCCACTGAGTTTGGGGCTACCGAGCACTGGGGGGAGATTTGTTTGATGGCAAAAGGTGCACACCAGTACTCTGGAACGCTGCTAGCGGAACCGTTGGTATTGAGCCTGTACTGCGCGGTTTGTCTTCTTCGAATTATTAGTAGTTGTGGTGCGCTGATGGGACTAGATACTGGTGAATACGCTTACTCTTACCACCCCCACACTCGATCCTATTGGTATCTGCTTTGACCCATTTGCCGCAAATGCAAATCATTCTTGTGTCCCCAATTCGAGTATCATATTCGAGGGACGGACCCTCCACATCCGTTCTCTCCACACAATCTTGAAGGACACTGAGATTACCATACCTTACGTTGACACCACATTTCCAACTGCCACGCGACAGGCCGAGCTTCAATCGCGCTGGTTCTTTACATGCACTTGTACGCTCTGCTCCCAGGCTCAGTTTGGTGTAACCGATATCTTTTCTTGTCCCCACTGTATGGGTATGGTTCCTAGCACTCCACCTCTTTTCTGTATGGCCTGTCACAAAACTCTGCCGTCGCCTCCAGATTCCAATGATCTAAAAACATTATACCAAACCGGCCTCTTCCCACCTCATCGCCAACCATTACCTTCCTTACATTCAGCCTTGATCGAATCCCTTCTCTTTGAAAAAAACTACAGGGCTGTGCTAAAGCACCAGTTACTACTGTATATGGTGATAAATCCTGTATTGCATCCACAGCCTCACCACCCTGTGCGCGTTTGCTCTGGGTTCGTGATGGCGGCACTGTTGATGGAGGTTATGTTTGATCCCGGGGAAGAACTGGCAAGAACTGACGTGGACTGGGGGAAGGCTGTTTGGGCTGTACTTACAGAAGTTGAGCACGGAGTGAAGAGGAGCCATGGAGAGGCGTCGGTATTTGCGCAGGTAGTACGGAGGAAGAAGGCGGAGGTTTATGAGGAATTGACGAAGGCGAATGTACTTTGTCTTCGGGACGGAGGCAAGATTGAGGGAATGAGCGAGGAATTGGCCAAGGTTGGATCTGTTGTTGAGGGTATGCTGAAGGAACTGCGGTGATAGGTATATGAACAATATGGGCGCATTTTATCCATTCAACTCTTTTCTATTGCTCCTTTCTTCCTGCTGACATTACTGCTTTTCATATGTTTGAGACCTGACGCCGCGCTTTGGGAATAGGAGGAGAGGTTTAATTCGGTTTTTTTTGTTTTAATCAAACTGTATTCACTCTACTTAGAGTATGACAGCCCCTTAAACCCCTCCGCCCCCGGGCTGGCCGGCTAGATGGCGGAGCTCCACTCCTGCTACCCGTCGTCCCCTTAAGGTTTAATTCGGTTGGTCCCCCTGGCAATGGAGCAATTATGAAGACTATTGTTGAATATTGTCACTAAAAGGGTCCTAGATGTTGGAAGTTTGTGCCAATTCGGATTAGTCGTATTATCAACTGACTCGAATCGACATAGTTTTTGTTTTGAATGATTTCTAACTCATGTCCGTACCATCATTCGCCTTCTGTCTCTGCATAATCCGGACATCTCATGGGCACTGTCTCCAGGTAGCCGAGGTTAAACGTCTCCAAATACACCTCTAAGTAAACCGGAGCCGTCTTCAAGTGCACTCGAGCACTGGTCACCAAGTGCAAATGAGTGCTGTCTAAGTGTTCTACCTAGTACGCATGAGCACTATGCTTGAAGTAAAACTTCAGGATACCCAACATGTCAATTCACCTGACCGGTAATGAAACGTTTTATGCTAGACCATGCGATTTGGCACCCTTGGCCAAGTAATCATTCACATGAGCTTGGCTACGCTCAGGCACAGGCCTGAAGTTCACTATCGGCCTTAAAACGAGAATTCGTGTGGTTGGTTAATCACATGCCAATAATATTAAGTATATGTTCCCAGCAATTGGAGAAAGAACCTTGACAGATTGATCAGCTGGTAGATGTGCAGAAAGCAAGAAGGGATAGGAAGGGCAGGAGGAAACGGAAGAGCAGTTGCAACTTTAAATGGAAAGTTAATATTATAGCCTTTCCATGCGTACATATCCTCTGATCCCTTAGGAACAGAAGAGAACAATATCACTCTCCATCTTTAATATAAATTCAAAACTCTGCTCCTCATCCTATGAACTTTCCGTCTCCTCGCTTCTCAAGACTTCCAATATCAGTAGACTCCAAAACGTTCAACTTCACGTTAGTTATTCTCTCCTAGCAGGTATTTAGGTATTCAGAGTCAAGAACAAAAGTGGGAATGTGAATACATTATTATCAGAGTATACACCAAGCAACTAATTACTCCAAATGAATCACTTAGATATTCGTTAACCAAGCTTTCTAATAGAGCCTACTTAACAATCCCTAACGCGGAAGGAAAGAATAAGTTACATCTTGCGAAAGGTGTTATGACGAGACACTCTGAAATGTAAGACACAATAAAGGTGCTCATAAGAGATACATCAAGATGTCACAAGCTATCAGATCACATTCAAACTTAGATGTGAGACCATACTTTAACCCTTATAGAAAATATTATTTGCTTATATATACTCCACATTACAAAATGTATCATATGATGTCCTGCCTTTTACCACTCGACTTGTTATCCTTGTTCTTTACCATTTCTGAAGCTTTTAATAGCTGGACTCTTGTCTTTATTGTTCATTTTGCTGTTCTAGTAACTCTGGGGTATGTTACTTTCCAATGGGTTTTAAACTCATGATTGATAACTAGTAAATGTACAACTATACAATAAAAGCAGAGAGAACTTGAGATATGTAGAGTAATATCATTAGATGTACAGTGGATAGTGTGGGTAATGAACCCAGATAGCCTGAATGTGATTTGAATTTGAAGCCTTACTAGAGATTCTGACACAGTTCAAAAACCACCTAAAACAAAATTGGTTAAGTAAATCCTGATTGTTGCCCAGACTATATCGACAATAGGTGTTTTTAACCAGGTTGTAACAAATCTAAAATTCCACAATAGAGAGACTATAACTTTGTCTTGAATTAAAATGTTCAATTTGAAATATACTAGGATATAATTTCTATGTGAAATGTAAACTGCTATACTCTGATTCAGTTGTAAGTTTCAAATAGACAATGGCATTATTATTTATAGTACTGCACTAAATTACAACAAAATATATCATCAAAATTGCACAATGTCCTCAGCTGCTTCATGCATATTAACCCAATAGAAAATCAGAGTCTTGAAGTGAAAAGAGCAAACAGTACTGCACGTATTACTTTTCGATTATATTACAAAATATTAATGATTCCAAGTCAGGTACATCTTAAACAGATATTCTAGCAAGGGTCGAGTTGTAATAGGAAAACCAGTCTGCAAATAATGGGCTGAATATTTCATGTGGTAATATCTATTGCTAGAGTTCAGTCTTAATTTTAACCTTAATTTGAATTGGTATAACCGATTCTCAGCCATTGCAGTTACAATCTATATATTTTGTACAACCAGATCATATGCAAAATTAATTCAGTCAAAAATTACAATTCAGCTATCTAAAATAATCGAACTAAAATGGAGGAATTGATGATAATGAGTGAGTAACAAAAGAAGAAGAAGTAGATAAGAGAGATTTTCTAACAGATAACAAAAGAGTATTATCATTGTAATAAGCTACTACAATAAATATATAAATAATTGTATTATATTTTGATGTATACTGTATTATCTTTAGAGCTATCTATAATTATATTCTTTGGGTATAGGCAATATTGAAACTTAGAATATGTGGTAGAATAAATATATTCTGTGTATTTAGAATTCAATCTATTATAGAGATACTCTATTTCAAATACCTTATTGCAGTGTTTATTTATACCAATTTCAGCTATTTATATACTTTTTTTTTTTTTTTTAATATATTACCTTTTCAGCGTCCATTGTTAGCTTATTGTAAATGCTATTTTCAAAGAATATTTTATATAGTTAGTATTAGCACTGAACCCACATTGTTTGGCAACTATATAAGCCAAGACCACGAAATATTTAAACAGAAAATGAACAACTACTGAACTTCAAACACACCACCAATATTGAAATTATTTGACTAGATTTCAGTTAACATGGTGTAAAATTAGAATCACCATTACAATATGGTTACACATTTGATTTTTGTATTTTCATTACGTCTGAATGCAATCTGTTCATGTCTTATACTATCCTACATTTACTTTTGGGTCCTGGATATTGGTATACTATCTCATAAACCTTTATTCAATATATACAGACATCCAATATCAATCAAATTCAACTTGATCATTGTTAAGTTTAACTTATTGCAAGCTGATGTGATTACAATCAAGATCAAATGGTAAATGTTTACTGCAAACCAAATTTAAAGAATATAGCTTACAGTACAGTCTAGTCCAAATAGAAACACATACATTTCAAGAAAGAGTGGGAGTATAATATGATCCATATCTGTAGGTTAGTAGTAACAGCAAAATGTATTATGGTCTAGATGTGACATGCAAACCTCTGAGATACTCTGATCAACATCATAGGTACTTTATAACAAATTACACACTGCAGAAGTTTTGTTAGATACTTTCAAACCCACATGTAGTTAAGAAGCTGCCAATCCAATATGATGAAATTGAGCTGATGAAATAGTTATAGGGCAGAGCAAGTTCGATCTCTGTACAGATCTGCTGAAAAGCTTAAACATGGTGCTATATTCTCGCAGCAGCAGTTCATAGAATCTGGGATCGCTTAATGGCATGCCATTTCATGTCTTATATTCTTGTTGTTACAAGTTTTGTTTCACAATTACAAGAAGATTTGCTACATCACACTATGATAAAGATTTTATATGTAGATTGATTAATATGGGGGTATACAGTTGATCTCACTGGTAATGGTACTGAAAGAACAATCAGAGGACCTCCTAGAGGCAGCAGATAAGTGAACTTACATATACACTTGGAGGCTGTAATTGTATAAGCTTGGATACTGTGATTGAGTAAATAATCGATTGTATTTAAAAGCCTTAATTTAGTGATTTTGGAGATGTAATTGGAGGCAGTAATTTGTACTAACTTGAAGGCAGTGATCAACTAAACTCTAGAGAAGCAACTGGAGAAGGTGATGAAGTCAGTTTGAATGTACACTTAAAGACCGTAATCAGACAGACTTGAAAGTAATAATTTGTTAAACTTTGTGACCCACATGCAGGCTGTGATTGAGCAAGTTTTGAGATGAACTGAAACACAGCAATTGAGTGAGTTCTGAGATTCACTTGAAGGCCATACTGATACAAACATGCTGGCTGCAAGTATGTGAAACTTGAAATGTTTTTACAGGTATTGATCATGTGAATTTGTCAATTCCTCCAGAGGCTGTGATTATTCAAACTGGAATACAATAATGGAGCTAGTTTTGTAATACACTTGGAGGAGGAAATGAGGTGTACTTAGATAGGGATAGAGAGGTAGCGATTGGGTGACAATGGAGGTGGCCAATCTGGATGTGGTTGTTTAAAAGGGACTCACAATTTGAATAGAGACAGAATTAATTAGTTAACTTATAGACATGACAATTTAGAGAGTAGAATAGAAAAAACTGTAATGAGAAATAATAGATAAGAGACTGGTAGAGAGTGTGAGAGAATCAATCCAGTGTGGATACTGTATGGAAAAGTAACTCAAGTTCACAGCATGGGGACGTAAAGATGGAAGACTCAACCTTTCGTTTTCTGTTGATAGCAGAGCTGTTGATAAAGACGAGATGAGAGGTGGGGCTATGAGTAGACTATGGAAATATGATGGAAAATAGGGGCTTGAGAAAATTTCATGTACCTCTATCAGTTGACTATAGCTAAACCAGTATATACAGCCACTACTTTGACTAGTAGATGACATAAGGTAACGGTTTGAAAATCTGCTTGGGCAGCATATACACCTTTTTTCCCACATTCTGTTATATCCTTTCATATTATCCCCATCTTCAGCTTCGTTTCTCTCATTAGTGCATACAACTAATTTAGCAATCAAGCATATGACATTTTGTCAACTCTCTCTATCTCACTGTCATATGTCTATAAATGAAGAATGAGTATAGAATCTATTCAAGATCTACCATATCCAGTTCCCTGCCAGTCTCCCAGTATTCTCATAATTTCAAGTTAAATCTTTAATGTAACCTCTCTTCTGAGCATATATATCCACTAATATTCTATTACCAGCCAGATCTTTAGAAGCTTAAAAGAAAAGTTCAACTCTGACTACATTCTGGTAATTGCAAGTCAGCTGATACACAGGGATTCAGTTCCAATCATGCCTTTCATCTGATCTATGGCGTCTGTTTGAGCTACCACTCTGTATTTGTTCCAGTCGATATAATCATGGCCTGTAATACATCTATAAGTTTATTTCTTAACTTCTTAGAATACCACCTCCAAGTGCATCTGTAACTCTACACCAGCATACCTCCTAAGTATATCTCTTTACTTTTTTCATCATGGCCTCCAAGTGCATCTCCAACCTTACTCAATTATAAGCTCAGAAAGCATTTCTATCTTCTCTTGGTTACATCTGCCAAGTACATCACTAAACTTGCTTGCTCATACCATCCAAGCTTACCTCTACATACAATTGACTATATCTACCAAGTGTATTTCCAAACTCTTGATTATGGCCTACAAGTACATATCTAAAGCTCCTCAGATTACCTTCTCCAAGTTGGTTTGATCATGGCCTCCAACTATATATACAAACTAAATTCATTACAATCTTCCACTGTATTTTTCACTTCATTTATTCACCATCTACAGGTGTAATTTTAAATGAGCTCATGCATTGCCTGAAGCTAGTGCAGACTAATAGTGTATAGATAGATTGATATATAGATGACAATACTAACTGAATACATTAGTTTTAGAATTATTTATATTTGCAAAATGTATTGTAGTCCCTGGGAACCTCCTGCAGTATCCAACGGCTGCCAGAGTATAAATCTATAATTGCCAACTTTGTAAGAAGATCAGACTATGGAATGGCTTGCCCTGATGCATTAAAGTGATTTGAATATCTAATAACTAGTGTTAGCAACGGTTCCAACCCGCTAGAACGGTTCCGGGTTAGGGTTGGGACCGGAACCGAACCATTGCAACGGTTTTTACCACACTAAAACCCGGACTGTTGCAATTGGGCCGGTTTTACCACCAAAAACCCTGCATTTCAACCACACAACTTTGGCTCCAATTAAGTATTTGAGTTCTGATCGTATTGTGACATGATCAGTACATAGATTGTGCAGTTTCACGAGCTCTTTCACCTCCGACTCTCAGATCTGCGATCCAACCAGTATTCGTGGAGTCGCGATCGAAAACCCGCGTATTTCGCTTCGAATTAGCCCTTTTTGCACAGCCACTACACGAATATCAGTTGGATCGCAAATGTGAATGCTGCAGGTGAAAGAGCTCATAATTCTGCATAATCTACATACTGATCTTGTTGCAGTATGCTCAGAACTCACATACTGAATTGGAGCCAAAGCTGTCGGAACCGTAAATTTGGTACCGCGGTTTGGTTCCAACCCAGTCAAATACCCGCGGTTTTATGTCGGGGCTGGGTAACAACCCGCCAAGACAAAAGCGGTTCGCGTTTTTGGCCGGTTCTGGAACCGAACCGAACCGAACCGCAGGTCAAAACCTGGACCGCTGGCGGAGTACCCGGACCCGTTGCTAACACTACTAATAACTGGAACCGAAGTACAATGGGAATGATTGTAATTCCATTTGGAACTATGTTGGATCACCAGAAAGCATTAGGAAAGATGCTGGGACTGTTCCTGAAGTTTATCAGGATACTATTCGACTAGTGAAAGCTATTTGGGTCCTTTGATATTCCGCTTCAGAGGATGGCATTCAACACTTGATACTCTCCTGATGTGTACCCAGAATGTATTATCCTTTACAGCTAATATAATCTATTAATTATTATTGTTTATTATCAACTTCTAAATCATACTATACTAGCATAACATGTTGTTGAACTTGTTTTTCTTTCTTTGCATTGCTATCTTAATCAATAAAAGAAAAAGGTGACTTGATATATCAATAAACTTTAGATACACCAATGCAATTTCCCTACTCAGTGATAGAACATATCAATTAAATATGGTACTTCTGTTATCTGTGATATCTCATATTGCATCAGGGTTTACAACTGCAGGAATATATAATGGGTCAATGGTGGAAAGAAGCAGATTGTACTCCATGTTATTGCTGATAATTTGTGTCTGTCAAGCAGAAGATATTGAATTCCAATGACATTTGGTATGTTATGGAATATTTGAAGAATGTGTATTCAAGTTGTAGTAATAACCAATCAAATAGGGGTTTGAATAGGAATTGAATATAGTGGTGTATTGCACAGATATACTGCCAGGAAGAGAGAAGTAGAGAAGGGAATGAATAAGTACCAAGTAAAATAAAGACATACCTTTACAGGCCTAAGAGCACTGACTGGAAGTAACAAGTAGCCATTCCGGAGGTGAAGAACTGAAAGGGAGGAGAATAAAGCAACCACCGAAGGGTGCTTGATTAGAGAAGTAGCTTGCATAGAAAATGAGTATAACCCATCATAGCAAAAAATTATGTCACTATTTGTTTTTGAAACCCAGAACAGTAACCTTCATTCTGGTGGCATATACAGGGAGCGTCATCAGCAAAAACTAAATTTCCTTCATTAAATTTATATAGTTTATTGTACCCACAAACTCAAAAAAATGAAATCAAGGTTTCCTTAAAATATGGCATTGCTTTACTGTTCCAGCGTATTCTTTGAGGTGTCGCAATGCTGTTTTCAAGCGTCATGACGAGTGTACCCACTCTTGCGAATGTGACAATGAGCACTTGACCAACTGTTCCCACGTCCTTTGGTAATATCACAAATCATCTCTTGGCATACTCCTACGTTGCCCAATTCAATTTGTCCTCACAATGATGATAGTACTCGCTCCATACATTCAATGATGCGTGTAGTTCTTGTTTTTAAAGACCCTCATGGCTCAATTTGACCAATGATAGTCGCCATGCAGAATTGGTTCACAATAGTTAATTTGTTGATACAAGATCATCAGTACTTTGCAGTTCAACCATTGTGGGAGGGTTGTGCATCATTGCAATTATGATTTCACGCGTTTGAGCTCAGACTTCAGTGAACCAGCAGTTCTATTACAATCACTACTATTATGATATATTGACGAAACCTAGAATAAAATTGCACACAAAGGAAATCCTAAATCTGTTCACTCACAGCATTCCAAACCTCGAAGCGTCATCGTACCTTCTACAATAGTGCTTCCATCGACTAATCCCGTATTCTCAACGCTGGTCATGTTCGTGATGCTGGTGATGTCGTTGCTGTTGCTGTTGCTGTTGCGGCAGGGGACGGGCTGGCTGCTGCTGGCGATGGCAGACCCACCCATAGGCAGAACCGCTGAGAATCACATGCTAGCTTCAGTAGAAGCAACAAAGGTGCTGAGACACTTAAAAGAATTGTCAGGCTGCTCTATCAGCTCCTCCGGCATGTATTCAAGGATGTCCTCTTCAAAGTTGCCCTGATCGTTGTGAGGTTGTGCCATCGCTGAGTCCATTCCAGTTGAGTGGATCCTTCGGCAAATCATGCTGCTGATATTGTCTATCTTTTTGGCTTGAACCTCGGGCAAGGAACAATGAAAATCCTCGTTGGGATGATGGAATACATCTGTGCATGCATTAGTAACTGCATGATGAATAATTCTTGTATCACACTTACGTTGTGCTCCACCTCCTGGACCAAACTTAGGCGGGACCCTAAACTGGGCTGTTGTCAAGGCCGGCAGACAATGGTGGATGGCCGTTGTGGTCAGGGCAATGAATGTTGGGTTGATTGAATCAATCAATGATCTATCTATCTTTCATTCCCATTTGTCATATGCCATAGAAGTATGTCAGGTGAATAAGATCCACAATTTCAGTTGGTGCAAATTGAAACTTGCTCTCCCAAATTGATCGTCAAGACAACAATTAAACAAGTAGGGAATGTTGAACTTACCTGACAAACGTTTGTGAGGAATGTGACCTTGTCCTTGGCCAATAGCCAGGACACTATTTTCCAGATCTGTGCAGGCAACGGTGTTCGAAATGTGTAAATAGAGTAAAATGAGGTCTTCCTGCTGTATACCATTGCTTTACATGAGCAAGTAATCATTGCGAGAGCCTGATGCACAACGTCAGCAAAGAAGACAGTTGTTGAGATGAGCCTTTTACCACTGCAATGTAGGCACATGGAGGGTCTGAGTTTCTCTGGCATGGATCAATGCTGGCGATTTCCTCATACCACCAACTATGGATCTGGGCGGTCTTGACCGCATTCATGGCAATGGGATTCACAAACATCGTATGATTGATAGCTAAAGGCTTCACACGTCCTGTGACCATCGCCGGAACGCCTGAAAGGGTTATCTGGGCTTAGTATTCTGAGCTGACAATGAGGCCTGTCACATTGTCACCAAAGGGCTCATATCGCCAGAGATTTCCAGCTTTCCATGCAACCAATTGCTAACAGTCTTTGTTTGAATCCTTCTTCTAGTAAATATTCATTTGCAGGCGGATTCAATCATTCAAACGCTTAATCCGATACCTTCTTGGATGCCAGCAGCGCAGGCTGGCATTCACCCTCCTCCTCCGAGACAATATAGAACTCCCAAAGCTCAGGATGTAGGGGTTGCACTGGTGTACAAGTTAATTGAGTTGCTGCGACTCGTTTTCCAAGTGTTGACATGAAGGAATCGTTCAATGGCCGCTTGCCAAATGCTTTCCTAGATGGTCGCCAAAGGGGCTTGTCGTTGGATTCTGAATTGTCATCTTGACCATAATTGTAAATGTCAGGGATGGTGCTGAGATTGTCATCGATATCCTCGCTGTGGATAGATAGTCTGCTTCTCCTGGCGCTGGAACGAATTGGAGGAGGAGGCGAAGTGCAGCGCCTTCTTGTCTCAATTTAAAAAGGCAGCCACTGACAAGTACGAACAAATTACAGGAGTGACTGAACAAAACGTGAATGAATGTATATTAGGTGAATGGAAGCGTTGTGTAAAGGAAAGAAAGCGTGGAGATGATTAAAAGCATCATCGTGATGTGTATTGTTATCCTGTCGATGATTCAAGGACCTGGGCTTGCCCCGCCACCCACACTTCCAACTCTTTCAATGGATGGGAACTCAAACTAACAATGGCAGGTGACAAGCCGGCCGCAGGGTTGTTGATTGGCTTTCTTTGAAAAAAGTCGGTCTCACAACAAGTTAAAAAGCTTCCGCGTTTCACTAATCATTCGTGCTAACCTTTGCTGGGTAACGATACTGAACTAACAATTACATGATAGCCATACACAGAGTCCTATTGCTGCCACTATGCCTATCCCCAAGAAATATGTCTCCAGGATTAATCCCAACATCGTGAACTCTCAACACAGCCCTTCATCTATGAATATGAAAGATGTAATAATAGAATAAACAACACACCAAAATGAGACCCAAAACCTCACCAAAAAACTCCAAATTATCACCCATCCGTCCACCCTCCACAGTGCCAGAAAAGTACCCACCCACAACACAAATCCTTGAACAACTGTCCAGCTAGTGCATTCCATCCTCACAACAACCAACTAGCAGCTGGGCAGCTGCTTGTATGCTTCGTATTGGCCAATGATCCTGCAGCAGGAGGATTCACAATGTGATCGTGATCATGTAGCCAAGAGACATCCTCATCAGCAACAATGCTTTGCTCGTAATCGGCAAAAGGACCAAGAGCACCATTTTGGATCACTTCTAGGTATCGCAGTCCTCTGATAATCCTCTGCTGAGGGATCCGTTCCAACTTTTGGAAACCTGTTATCGTCATGGGGAAGCTTCTTGGATTTGGGGGGTGCGTCATAGCATCATCGTCCAATTCCTCCCCGACATCGTCCATCATATCCTCGGCTGGAGGTGGGAGGATGTTATTCGGAGGAGGGTAGCTGAGGCCACCATGCATAGGCATCTGGGCACCTGCTGTGCCATTGGCTTGTTGGCCACAATAAACGACCGAAAAAAGCGTTGGGTTGTTCAATTTCATAGCCGCCTTTACCAATCTGGCAGCAGTATTGGTATCGGAGATTGCGGCAACGTTACGCGTGTATAGACCACCATCTCCATTAGCCTCCTCCTGGAAGCCCCAAAGTGCTCGGATTTTCCTTCTGGTGTGTTGCAGACCGGCACTTGCAGCGTTCACCATTGACAAAGTGTCCGTATCGACAATTGATGTAACTATCAGAAGTATTGATTCATCATCCCCAGGCCAGTGCCACGAGAATAGCTGAGTATTGTCTTCACCCACCCTCTTCCCAGCAATGTCGGGATCCACATAGATGATGGTAAAGCTACATGTCTCAACAAAGAAATGGGTCGAGGTGTCGCAACAATCCTTGATCGGCGTCAAACTGTGAATGGTGGTTTCTTCCTCGTCGTCTTCGTTATCTCCACATCATCAGGAAGAGCAAAAGAAGCATCGGGGGGATGAAATATATACCGACATGCACGAGATTCCTCTTCCTTGTCGGGGTTTCATTGAGCATATTCTTCCTTCAGTGAAGGCCAACCTCCGTGTACTCATCCAGTGCTGCATTGAGTTTCTCACCATCGAGGTTAGTCTAGTCTGCTATGTATCATGTCCAAAGCGGTCTTTTAGATGCCAGATCACTGATTCCAGTAACACAACAATCGATTAGGAGATCCCATTGCTCGGGGCCGCTGCGTTGCTTCTTGACGATGCTCATGGACTGGGCAATCTACCAGATGCGCTCCCTCACTTTATCATCTCTCCATTGTGCTGTCAAGCCACCCTTATCCTGCCAAATCCCCATGGTTTCTGCTGCACATTGCCTGACTCCAGCACCGGCATTCTCGGCCCAGATGCGGACTTTCAGTTGGTATATGGATTGTATTAGCATCTGCGACGACTGATTTCGGCAACCAGAAGGCATCACATTCCATTGTAGGTTCTCGACGGTGGTCAATGATTGAGTGGTGGATATTGAATGTGTGTTACTCCAAACCAGAGGCGGGATTGTTGAATATATTGTCAATAGTGATGCGATGCAGAAGTAGAGATGAGGAGGGTGTGTCGAACATTGTGGAGATTGTAAGTATGATGGGCAGGCAAGGCAAATATATGTATAGGCTTGGAGGGGTTTCTTGATCCGGCGACATCATCTTGGCTGCAACTCAGCGAGGAATCAATTTGCTTGGCATCATCCAAGCACCCTGATTCGTCGACTGAACGCTTATGTTCATCACAAAGACAACTAAAAGCATGCTCTGCAGTTATGTCACACTCGTTTGTCCTTGCTCTAGTTCTTGTACCCCACGATGATGCTGGTGGGTTGGTATCTAAGAAAAATGCACAGTTCATGTAAAGTACGAACCTAACAAAATGTGACAACCATAAATCTGGCAACAGGCGTGGGAGGGTCTTGTGAGGGTGCAAAACAATCGCCGTGATGAGCTGAATGCGGTATTCCTTCCGAGCTCAAAGGGATGTTGAAATTGAGATAGTGATTATACACTTTGCAAACGTGTGAAAGAGGATGAGAGAAATCCTATGAGAGTGGTAGGACCCCTTTTGGCAAAAGTAAATTGAGGTGCAGCTTTTTCCAAGGACAAGCTGGCTTGCAAAGGTATGAATGGCTAAATAACCGTCGAGACACTTCTGAACATTGTAGGGACATTTCATTTTCCTAACAAAACATGGATCTTCGTCAACAGTATCATTACTGCTCGAAGATGTACTCCTGGATTGGAGCTGACATCACTCACCTCTGCTGCGAGCACATGCAAAGGATAGTAGACCGATCAGCTGAACAACTGCCAGATGATGGTTTTGCCATCAAGCACAATAGTATTGTACTTCCATTCGTTGATGAACCATATAGCGACCCATCACTGCACCCTTCCGCCGATGATTCCAGCGATAACGAAGAAAACTTCGACAATGCATCTATCGATCCAGAGTAACTTCCAGTTCGGTCACGTATTTATGGTATTCAACATTTGGACAACTGTCTAGCCGGCAAGCCTAGTAGTAATGAGTGTTTGGATATCTTCGACGATGAAATTGAGTTATCATCACCATGTGGTCTCAAGGAGGAGTATTGATTCGCGCTCTCGTGCGTCAATCACAACTCGATCAGAGCCGCTATCAACGAGCTTGTCAGGAACACTACGATGGCAACCCTCAGCAACTTCACTTCGTCCCACACTCTATTCAAATGGTTGAATGAAATGTCCCATGTGATGGGCATCGACTCTTGGCACTCTGGCAAAGTGTGTGACAATTGGTTGGTCGATCAAAACAACCTTCGCGACGAGGATTACACATGTTTCTTCTACCACAATTCTGTTGAATGCATTGAGTTCCTCATGCAACAGCCTGCGCTCAGGGAACATATGTCGGATGCTCCAACAAAGGGATTCAATGATGGTGAGGAACGGATCTACTCAGAAGTGAAATCAAGTGACTGGTGGTGGAATGAACAGGTACCTTAGTTGAATTTCGTCATAGCTACAATGATATTGATCGCTTCAATAGCTACAGCAGCCGCTTGGAGCTACGATTGTCCCTTTATTTGGCAGTTCAGACCAGCCACATCTTACAACCTATTCAGGGGACAAGAAGGAATGGCTAGTATATTTCAGTCTGGGAATTGTTGACTTGACGATCAGCTCAAAGCCTTTGAATCTTGCATGCATCCTTTTTGCCCTTCTTCCTGTTCCTCGGAAATATCACTTCAACGGACATGCAAAAACAACCGCTGTGAAGGAACAACGAATCGACAATCAACAGGTTATATCGAAGTTCTTTTAGCGTATTTTTCGTCCTCTCGACATGCTATTCAACACCGTAAAGCTTATGTCTTCTGTGGACAGTTGGATGGGGCCATGTTATCCTGTCATTTGTGCATGGACAGCTGACTACTTTGAAAACATTCACTTGCACTCAATCACTCAGCCCCATTGCCCTGAGTGCGAAGCACCGAAATTGTCGTTTGGAGAAGGGAATTCATTGTCATGGCAATTGAGAGACTACCGGCTATACTTTCAAAAGATGATACTCGCGACTAAGGGAGCTGAGACGTAGAGACGGGAAGCAAGACAATATCTGGAAGATCGAGCGGTTGTAACCTCAGGAGGCATCTTCTGGAAGACAAAATGCATCTCTCTGGCGACTATTATTGTACCCGATAATCTTGACTCTATCTATCTCGGTATGCTTAAGCATTTGATGGACTGGGTAACATCCTTCGTCAAACACCATTCCAGGATCGACAAATTCAACCAGCTCTGGGTGATGATGCCTCCATATCCTGGCTTCGCTTGATTCAACAAGCCATTTAGCCAGGTGACGCAATGGGGTGGTAAGGAGATTAAAGCACTCAGGCGCGTGATTGTTCCAGTTTTTGCGGTGACTCTTTTAAACCCTTGGCGAGCCAAAGAATTCCCTTCACAGATGCCCTGTTGTGTGTCCTGAACTTTGTGTATTTTCACCTTATGGCACATTACCGGTACCATACTGAAGCCACGATTGAGTACATAGAGCATTATCTGGAGGAGCTTCATCGTCACAAGGATGTTTTCAGTCGACTCCGTGCCAGAAAATCTACACAGAAGCCCTTGGAAGCCTTGAAAAGGCAGCTTACTTTGGACAACCAGGAGGAAAAGGAGAGTGACCCCGCATGGAACAATCTATCTGCAGCTGCAAAGCATCATTGCGTTGATGAAGATACAATGCAGAATGAGTCAGAAATTGCACAACATCTTGTCGACAAATCGGATTTCCACCTTGTGAAGATGCATCTCCTGAACCACTTCTCTGATCATATCCGCCAGCTTGGCAACCTCTTAAATGTAAGCTCTAAACTACCAGAAAAGTGATGAGGGATCTTAGACAAGCTGACCGACCATCAAATCGCCATGAGGCCTTCTTCCAGATTTTGCAAACGAAAGCCAGAAAGGAGGTGTTTCAGTACCGGGAGCTAAACCCAAACGCTACAAAACAACGTCAAGACGCTGATATGCCTTTAACCAAACCTCCTATGAAGCAAATGGTGAAAAACCCGCGACCAGAAATCAAAACGCTTGAAGACTTGGCCGAGTGGTGTGCAATGCCAAAAGGGGAGCTACAGAATCACATTGCTTGGTGTTTCAAGAGATTTGCCGACTTCACAGACTACGTTGATCACGCTCAGTATTTCAGTCGTCTCAATGATGCAAACTACATCCGGAAAAACACAGTAGCAATCAGGTGACGTCTTCTCAATGTGACAAGCAAGCAGTTCTTATGGTTCGTTGCACTGGGTCCACACTGTGGAGAGAGCATAAGCCACCAAGATATGATACTGTGCTTCTCTGGATGGGGACAAGTCTAGATAGCCACTTGAAGTCGACGGCTGTACGCATTCCCACACGGTTGAAGTGTCATTTCGTCGTGGTTGATGCTGACTCGAGCGTGAATGGGCCTCTTGCCTCGGTTCAGATGTTTGCAACATGGCCGATACGTCAGACTGCCGGTATGGTGATTGTCGAGGAGTGGAATCAACCTCCAATGCAATCGTTGCACGATGGAAGCTGCCGTCGTAACCCTATTTTCGTAGTCGGAACGACTTTTATCATCCCTCTCAGTGCGATCTGAGGAGCTGTACACCTTCTTCCGCTGACACTGCTGCCAGATTGCTTGCGATGGTACTTGGGCAACACGATTGACATGGATGATTTCGATTTGTTTTTCATGTAGATTATTCGACTCGACGCTTGAAGTAATTGTTTCAGCGATATATAGACATCTGATGAGTGTTTACTCTGGGTGTCCTAATTTTTGTAATGGGAGTTGTGCAAGCTTGTGAATAATTGATGTCTCAAGGGATTGAATAGTTAAGAATATTCTTGAAATCATTGGAACAGTTCAAAAAACCGTCCAAACCATTAAAATCTATAGGACCTACATGAAAGAAACAAGCGCAATAAATTAGCTTAAATGACTAAACATGTTTTTGAGATGTCATGAGGACGCGATCACATCATTGAACGCTTCGAAGCATGGTGGAAGACTGCAAACAAGTTGCATGCATTATTTCTGGAGAATGAGGAGAAGGATCGGTGCATGTGGTCGATTTTTGGAAACCAATGTCAATTTCTGCTGATGATGCAATGTTGAGCGGCATTGGTAAGTTTGAAACTTGGTAGTATAATATATGGAGGGAATTGAGATGTAGTAGGCTAGTACCCAAAACCAGTGGCAGTAAAGAAAATTGATAGTAAATTCAATCCAGTACTCTTGGTAGGGTGAACCTTAAATTATTGTCTTCTGTGATCTTTAAGAGATAGGTATCATTAGACAGCAGTTTCTTAACCTGGATTCAAAACTCTATTTGACAGCTAAAACTCAACAGCTATCTTCTGAATACAGTAGCACCAGCCACTTCTGCCAATCATTCTCTTGTCACACGACTATATACCATTCAATACCAATCTCTTGATGTTAAGTCAATATCATAAGTCAAATACCAGAACACATATACCGACTACAATACTTACAACTTTAGTAACATGCAGGTCTTTATTGAGAGTGAAATAACCTGCTATTTGAGACCCACAGGGTATATTGACAGCAGTACTTAATGATATACAATATTGATACTGCGTATGAATTCCTTGCTTTTGAGCTGTCTTGACATTGAGAATACTGCATATAATATTATTGAACCACATGTTTTTGTAAATAAGATTGGGTCTATCAACTTGTGGGCATTCTTAAAAGTACACTTGTGGTGTTGATGAATATTGCGATCTCTACCAGCCTTCGGTTGTATAATATTCTGTTTTCCAGTAGTCTTTTGTTATACAAGCTCCTGCATTCACAGTACAAGGTCAGACTTCTGTAGGTTGTAGAAAGTAGACTGGTGGTATTTGAGCAATGAGGGTGTCATAACCGCAGATAGTATAAAGGTATTTGGTGAAGGAGGGCATTGAATGGCAATATCAGCATGAATCCATTTCTTTTGCTCTAATATCTTTGGTGTTTGCAATCACTTACTGCAAAATAAATGGCATTAATGGAGAATCTCAACTGGATCATTCAAATTGTACTTATGAACGTTAGAAGATGATGTTGACTCTGCTAGGTTTTCAATTGGGTCTCCACCACTCCCCAGATTGGTGTATATCACATTCTACTTAGTTTCAATAAATGAAATAAAATCCATTTAGTCAACACTGACAGAATATATGTAGGTACAGATGGCAGGCCAAGTATGTCAGATTCCATGAAGGCTTTTCCACTTCTTCAATGCGATTGCATGCTTAGGGTAAACTGATTCTTTCTTGTAAGATGAGTAATTCAATACTGGGCTGGCAGTAGGTTCCATGTTAAAGAAAGAGTCTAAATTGCAGTCAAGGTAGAAGTTGGATAGTACAGAGACAAGTATATACTGCACAAGATGAAATATGGAATCCTGTTAAATAATAGATGAAAAATAGAGTTCCCAAAAATAGCTCTGAGTGGAGAAGGATGCTGTTTTAGGTGAGTTTTGAATTGGTCCAGAAGAGATGATTTGAGCTGTTCATATTTATTGGATACCTGTCATGTGTAGTGATTGAGGAGCAGCCAGCTCTGCTGACATAGACAGCTTCTGAATACTCAATTGTCAATATAGGCGTTCCTTATCAAGATGGCTATGGATGCAAGTATTTTATAAGTTTTGAGAAGTATTGTCATTGTACCTAAAGCTTTCAGAACTGGTCCGGGCATATATTGATCCAGCGGTGTACCAGTCTGTGGCTTGCAAGTGCTACCATGATCGGAGATCAGCAGAATTAGAGCGAGTTGGAATGCAAGGGTGACAACATTGGAGTTAAAGAACATAATCAGAGTTTGTCAAGAATAGTAGATAAATGTTAATCTCCATATCTGGATACTTCATTTGAATTATATGCCACTTTCATGCCATGTTGATTAAGAATTCTATAGCTATGTTAGTGGTTCATAAGGTGATATTGCAGATGTAACTTTACATTCATACATGGTTACCCACTGGAGTCTGTTAGATCCACACAGCTTTCACAATACTCAACAGATGGACACGATAATACAAGTGTTAATGAAGTTTCCAGTTCTCATATAAGGGAGAAGATTATACTGCAGAAAGGAGGGAAACAATATAGAGAAAGAATGTTATGATACAAGAAAGATTCAGGGGAAAACTAAAGACTCAAGCTTTTGTCAAATCAATTATAGCTAGCAAATGGGTTCCAAAGACTTGTTCACATTTTGATATTGTGGTTACCATTTTAATACGAAATACATTACCAAAGTTCAAACTTGTTATCACTTTCACCTCTGCATAGTTGATGTTTATCATAAGCAACAGGGTGGAAAGCATCTTACAACATGAATAATGCTAATACAACGTATGGTACAATTTCACATTGAAGTGACAGCATGGCTGGACATGACATGTCCAGGGTAGGGTAACAGACTGTGTATATAGTCCGCTTGCCATAAGTCTTGGATCTTGTGTGACAATTCTATCTTAACAACCTCTATACTGTTCTGCCATTTTGACATGCATGGTGGCAATCATATCTACACATTTAGCTTCACACGAGGTCATTCATGGGGGTACGCAGTAATTCACTAATCACTCCGACCATGTTGGATATATTTCTCAGACAGCATTATACGGATTACTGCTGTTTGACTTGTCACGACACACAATCTATGCCCAAGATATCACATCATCTTGGGAGCACCGATTGCAGGAGAAATGAGTATTGATATGACTATTGAATTGAGATTGCCCGTAATAGCTGATTTCATGTGGATTTCTGATGCCCATTGTTCAGAGACAGGTCATAACACCAATGTACAAGAGCATCATATGAACTTGTGATCTAATAATTGCAGCTGCAATGTGGCTTGAATATTCCACCCAATTGCAATTAATAGTAGCAGAGACAATGCCGAGTGGATTCGAGACGCTAACCAACCCAGAGGCAAGTTGCCAACCAACCAAGTAGAAGTCAGTCACAATCCATTGATTCTAAGTGAGATCAAAGGCTATTAATCCCAGCATAAATGAAACTTGAAAAGTTAAGATTCCATTGAGTCAGTTGATAATTATAGGGACGATTATAGAGCCCACAGGTCTCCAATTGTCCCAATATCTGCAATGCTGAAAATTCTCAGGAGAGTTCATCGGTCCTCATCTAACACCCACAATCAAATGGTTCCTGCTGAGATGAGTCCATTCACTTTGGTTGATTGTTAATTGATGATAATTGATCACTTGCTTTGAGCAAGTGCACCTTGGGATGATCAGGGCAGTTTCACAAAATAGGTGAAATTTGTGTCAGCTGATATTGCTGACAGTAGTTGCAATCGAGTATACATTGTACAGAACCTCCAGGAGTTATATACATCACAGATGATATTTGGGGTGTTCTACAGTGGCTATGCTCGTTGTTCAATGCTATATGGGGTTACCGAGTGAATGAATGAACAATTATTACTGATATGACTACTGGTAGGGCAGAAATATCTGTTCCTGATCACCACCACAACTCAGTTTGACCAGGGGATGTTGGTGGGGGGCATATGGAGACACAGAGATACTGCAGATGGACTGAGTGATGGGGAGTACATATTTGGAATACCCTGGGGTAGATAGACATCATACCATACAATGAAATGCAAACGATATCTTTCCCAGCTGTAGGTTCCATACACTGTTGCCGGGTTTTCATACATCCATTCAATCTTCTCGATTCCTTACAGCTGGTTAGTATATCATATCCTCCCACCGTCCTTCTATGCTCCTGCAGGAAGAACTGCTATTTCTCTCAACTTTCCTTGGGTTGCTGCATGATGTGAGGTGGAGTGGTGATGATAGGCTCTCTGCCTTCTAGCACCACCATTTCACCACAAATGAAGCCTAAATGTGGATTCTGGCAGACAGCTAAGTATGCAATAGTAGAACAGACCACCACAAGTTAATATGGGCAAATATGGAGAGCAGCAACTAATGAAAGATACCAATGCTGCAAGTGGAGCAAATGCCACACTAAATAACAGCAGTCCTATGGGTGGTACTCACAATGACAGATTGGAATGCCCAGTGTGGTAAGCTGGTTTCGTCTACTGCAATAATGTCAACAACACCAATTTCATACAGCAATGAATATGGAGAAAAAGGCACCAACTAATCACTGTGAAGAAAGATACCAACCATATTTGGAGAGAAACCATGAGAAGAATGCACTGACCTAACTTTGGCATGATTGAGGCCAACATTACAGATGGGATCATATACATGACCGGGCACTGTCCATATAGCAGGAGAAGCAATCTCAAGCAAGAATGAACATCACCCCCATACCAAGCATGAGACTTCGAGGACAGAGTACAATGCAGTGGAATCGACAATGACGGTAAAAATATGATGAATGGAGAAGAGGATACTACTAGGTGCGACAGGTCGGGGGGTGAAGTCACAGGGAACAGAACATGAAATATTTATAATGTCCCAGCAAACTAAGTGATAAGACTGGGAAGGGTGTGGAAGCAGGGCTAAGGAAAGGACAAAAGAAAGAGCATACCTTAAATAGAGCGTCAGTTGTTGCAACTTCCCTTCCACAAACCTAGAATCTAGCAACTAACCTTAGATCACCAATTACTTCCAATTTGCCTCCTAACCCAAAATCCAATCTCCAAACTGCTTCTGCAGTACTGATTGAAATGTCCACTGAGTACACACTGTCTACTTCTGCCTCCATTGGTTCCAGTCTCCATGCCAGTTCCTTTAGTGCTGAATGATCAAGCAAAACAAAATTCTCCGCCAATGCAGCATTATCCACCAACACCTCATTCAACCATGTGCATGGTCAAAGGCAATTCAATGAGTCCTTACCCTGCACTTTTGCTAAGTAAAAGAGACAGATGCCATACCCAGGATCCATAGGAGCCCCAGTCTTTGGAAGAGCAGATATTGTCAAGTTCATCAAAGTGTACTAAAGCTTCTCATCTCGCACTGGTACTGACCTTGCCACTGAAGACATTTTTTCTACCTTCCCATACTACTGCTTTGGAACTATCCAGGAGATAATCAATACGATGAATGGATATGCGAAGACGGACTGGAAGCTGTTCCAAGAGGAACTGAAAGATGCCGTCTGTCAGGCCAATTGCCTAGTTTATATGTATACTAGATCATACTTGGCATGACTATGCAACAACCTGCGGGAATGTGAGAATGTCGATTTGAAAGCCTTTATCCTTGCCCCTGACAACATCAGCTGCATTATAATCATCAAGGGAACCTTGGCTGAATACCCACAGGTGGGAATGCTGCTTAGAGCCCTCCTAGTAGAAGAGAGGGCAAATGTGGCGATGAAGTACAAACTGGATCCCGGAGACCCCTTGATGTTCGAATACAACAATCACCAAAAGCATGTCGTCAGCAATGGTGTTACCACCAATGCCCTTGCCTTCCTGAACTTGGAAGAAGCACATACACCACTGGGATTCTCTCCTTGGTCAGTCCCAGCTGGAGTTCCACTCCAACAGATGGCAGGAGTGGTGAACAATCAGGCAATTGCTAGTGAAGAGATCATGGTGCCAGCACAAGCCACTGAGGAATTGCACATTGCTACAGCCACAAATACAATCTTCAGGAAAATGGACAGTATGATAAAAGCATTTAAGGTGTGGACCATCCAGATGAGCAAGGCTAATGAGCTCATATGTGGAGGTTACCAGACTGATAGAGAATAAGCCATCCAAGCTAACCATCTACCTGCACAAACATGAATGAACTAATTACCTATGAATGCACTTGAGGGACCTACTTACTACCCCGTAGGATCCAATTACCCCCAGTTTCTGTGGCAAGGATAGGGACACTGGATGTAGTGTGATGCACTAGGCCACATCTGTTCATTCTGACCTGATGTGCATACAGATCAGAAACAGTACGCTATAAATCTCAATGAAAATGGGAGATTGACCAAAAGATCAAGAGAGGAAACGGAGGCGAGATATTAGGATATCAGCTGGACAGAAGGTTTTTGTTTCTACGAGAGTCTGCCCATGATTTAGCTTGTCATAGGTTGTATGGAGGGGAACAGCCACCACAGCCATGCCACAACTGCCTATGCCGCAGCTTGTTGCAAGATCTCAGCTGTAGCAGATGGCAAGTTTCATCGTATCTACCTATCTCTCAAGAATCACTCGACAGCTAACGCAAATGGATGGGTACCATGCTAGTCAGTTTGCAGATATGACAGCTGGGGAAACAGGTAGGGAAGAATTTATCAAAGAATTGAGTGACAAGGATGAAGAGCAATCAGGGGGGCAAGGACAAAGAAGTGCAGAGAGAAAGAAGGAATGTGAAATGGAGGCAGACACAGATGCACATCTAGACAAGGAAGAGAAACCAAAGACATGGTCGGATGTATGTATGCCTACAGCATACAGCATGGTGGATGACAGAAGGAAGAGGAGGAATAATGTGACAGAAGGTGAGGATAAGTGGGTGCATATTGAAGAAGAGGTTCCAGAGGTTCCATAAAGTGCCAGTAAGCAGGAAAATGTGAATCAGCTGGAAACTGGTGTCATTCAGCAAGGAACCTATCAAGGCAGACTCTATCAAAAACACAGCTCTGATGACTCCAAACACTCTGAATGTGCCACAAACCAAAGAACTGGTGCTGAATACTGGAAATTAGAAAGACCCTGGGCACAGCCAACTCAGTTATACTATCCTAGTACATTAGGAGAAAGATACTGGTAAATTGACCATTTGAATACTACCAAAGGCAAAAACAGTTATAGTTCCAAAAGATAAATGAGTGACTGCTAAAACCCTGAATGCACAGAAGTTAATAAGAATCAATCACAGCTCTGCTGTCTCAGGCCTGACAGAGCACATCAGATACTGCAAATACCTGTATGGTAATGCTGCTCGGACCATTCTGCTGATGATGTCTGGGCCCTTGCTCCTCATACTCATCAATAGTGAATCTGAACTGTTAAAATGCTGTGTGGATATGTACCGACTGGAAGTTGATCAGTGCTGATGAGAATCGGAATCATTAGATGCAATTGGGAGAGTTCATAACAGTGAACCCCCAAGGTATCAGTATTGCCATGTCGATTGTTGCTTTGAATTCCATATAAAAACTTTCTATCTGGGACAGCGAGTGGGAAACATACACTTATTGATACATGAGAAGGCAGGATGGTGGCAGTTGAATGATCACCATCTGAACTGTTAATGGGTCAGAATAGATCATGTTTGTGGCTACCTTCCAAAGGTACACAAGAGATAGATATACTAGTAGCTGAGTAAATACATATATGTAGTTAAGGAAAGGGAGACGAGGAAGGACAGCATCCAGTATTTCGAGGGGAAAAGTTTGGAGATTTCCAGAAAGAAAGGGCCAAATGAGATGTACTTGATGAATAAGTAGGAGAAATAGAAGCAGTCGATTGATAGGAAGAGGGTATTTGCAGGGAATGTGGAAGGCATATACAATGGGAAAGAGCAGTAATCATTTGAGAAAGAAGGGAAACAGTCACTAAGAACTGAGGGGGTGTAGAAGGCAGTGAGGCAGCTGATGGGAAGAGGCAGAAACTGGGAAAATAAGTGGGAACAGGAGAAAAGAGTGGCAGTCAGTGCATTGGGTAGAAGGATAGTAGCAGAGGAGTAGTTCATTTGAGAGGAAGCCCTTGTGAAGGAAAGAAGGGTAACCAGGAGAGAATCCACAACATTTGTGTTGATTTGAAACAAAATAGCTTTGCTCCAGAACTGTGTTAAATACTAACATTTTCCTTCTACTTTTACCAAGCAAAGTGCAACTTGGACTAAAGCACCCTGGCAGTCTGGGTATGCAGTCGTTTCAATTGTATTGTGCAGAGAGTGAAACCCGTTTCCTTGATGAATGGAAGTACACCAGATGCTGGACTTGACTGGAGAGGATGAGATATCACCCAGGTTGTACCAATACCAGGCACTCAGGACAAGTGGTTCATCCCTAAGTTTTGCCAAGGAAAATGAGGTGAAACATTGACACTGGAGAGAGTAGGAGAGCTGTAACTAGATAGCATATATTGGCCAATGGGCAAGAAAGACCTTGTGGATATGCCATCGAATAGAGAATACAGTTCCTTTTGACCCTGGGAGGATCCGGGAACGATCAGCAACAAGCTGACGTCACCCTATCATATTCGGCAGGAGTCTGGTCGGAAGAACTGGGAGTATCGGGTATTTCGTTTACCCAAGAACGACATTGCTGTGGAAATGGGCATCATACAAGAGAGGGTACATCAGGGCCTATTCGAGCCTGTTTGGGGCCCTAACTGGAATGCTCACATCTTAGTCCCAAAAAACATTAAGAAGTATGGCTTCATTATCTCTGCAAGAGTATGAAATTGATAATACTGGAAGATGCTGGAATGTTACTCAATGTCGAAGAATTGTCTGGCGCGTTCACTAGGCTGCCCATCGGTTCACTAATTGACATTCACTCTGGGTATGACTAAAAAGCATTGGTCAAGGATCGCTGTGACTATATGGCCTTCCAGACTACACAACACATGTATTGGCCAACCAGACAGGTAGATGCAGCTACCAATTCACTGTCAGACCTTGTAAGAGTGTTACAAAAAATATTAAATCTGGTCATGCGATTAATCGCAGCTATATTCATCTATGATGTTGGAGAGAATGATGGAAAGACTCCATACAGAAAAGAAGAGAATCAAGTACTGCCCAGAGTTCGAAGATTTGTCATGGAATAATCCCACAATCTTCATACCATTCCTGCTGATGTGGGGTGTACTGGTGCTACAATTTCTGGAGAGAAATCCAAGTGGCACTGGAACAGAGTAAACTCAATTGAGTGTGTCGATGGAGAGGCAGGAAGTTGGTCAGCAGCATCAAAGATCAACAAGGTGTGGAAATGGCTGCTGTGCAAGTACTGTGCCAGGAACAGGGTTCTTGAATCCTTGGATATACTATTCAATATGAGTTGTGAAATGGGCAACAGTTGAAGGCAATTTGATATGGATGTTGTGGAAGGACATAGAGTGTCCATGGGAGACTGAAGATACCAAAGGTATTGCCAACTTAACAGAAGATGTCCATAATGCTTCTGCATTGAAGCCAGCAGATATTACCAATGGCACCAGGCAAATAGTCATGGGAGGTGTCACCAGCTTGGAAGGGTGGGGGGCAATCGTACAGCAAGGAGATGAAAATAGGGACTGCTAGCTGTATTGCTATGAAAGTCAGCTTGGGAACAAAGCTGAGAAGAGATATGACACAGGGAAACATGAGTGCCACAGAATAATTAAAGTACAAATGATTTTTCACAACAGTGTATATGGGGTCAGATGTCTCATGGTGACAGATGCTCACACCTTAGCACAACAACTAATCTACCCTGCCAACAATCAGCCTGGAGAATCAGTCACCTGATGGATTGTGTGGATAAGACTTTACGATTTTGATGTGAAATACATTCCAGGGAGAATCAATGGAGGTCATGTGTGACTCTCATGGTGGCTGCTTGGAGAAGGGGAGCTTGAGGTAGATGAGGAGGATGATCTAGAGGAACTAATTGAAGCAAGTGTATGGGGAATACAGGTAGAACAAGGGCAGGAATGAATGCGAAGGTAGACAGCATACACACTTCTCGTTGGATTGAGAATACGGCAGGAAACCAGAAGGAAATGGAAGATGATATGTAAATGTGTGGCAAATGTGATGTGGCAGGAAGGAAAATATTGGAAGGAAAATATTGGAAGGAAATGCAGCAAATCAACCAGGAAGCCACTAAGTACATTGTTGCATATCGAGTACTCTACAGAAGGCAGAAGACCAATGATCCACTGGGAAAGGTGTTTCTGGGCACAGAGAAGAGAAGGATTGCAATTGAAACAGTGCATGCAACCAGTGGGTACTGTGGAAGAGAAGGAATGTTACACAAAGTAGTTAAGTGGTACTGGTGGCAAGATATATATGGCAATATCAAAGGCTGGGTGAAAGAGTGTGAGCAGTGCAAGAAGAGTGCCCATCCAAGGTATGATAAACCCCTGACAAGTCTGCCCGTCAGTCACCTATGTCAGCAAGTTGGGATGATGAACATTCTATCAATGCCCAAAATGGAGAACTGGCACCAGTTACTACAGATAGCCAGAGAATATCACAACTCGTGGGTAGTAGCACCACTACTATGTTAGGGTACATTAGAGAAGAGAGCACCGGTCTTTGATGAGAACCCAGTGTGTCAGTTCAGAGCCCCAGAAAGTATGGTAGTCGATGGAGGAGCAGTGGACCAGAAATGGACTGACATCCTTCTCAGACAGTACAGTATCTGGATGAGCACTGTATCCCCATACCCTGCCGCCACTAATGCAGTTATCAAAGAAGAACCCAGACCAATTGCAGATGCACTATCTAAACACATTACCTGCTCTGCCCATCTGAAAGAGAAGTGGATTTACTACCAACCTGAAGTGCATTGGACCAACAGGATCACCATAAGACTTAAACCCAGATATTCATTCTTCTGCAATCTCTTTGGACAAGATGTGGCACTTCAGATAGAATCGGCAAACTTAACGTGAAATACAGTCTGCCAGACTGGAAGAACGTATGATACAGCATCACTACTAGTGAGTAGAGCATGACAGCTAAAATCACAGAGAGAAGATATCGATTCTGTTTTTCAAAACCAAATGGAATCAAGAGATGCCAACAAGTGTTAGCTCTATCAAGTAGCCAATCTCTGCACTGAAGACCTTTAATTTGGCAATATAGCTCTTCTGAATAAAAACAAGATTGAGCAGTCTCACAGCGCCACACTGTATGCTACATCAGCAACAACCCTGGTTTCCGTCTGAAACACCCGGGTGTTCCAGACGGCTCTGATGGCTCTGGCGGAACCTCGTACCCTCTGACGGAGAATCAGATGTGACCCGTCGCCCAAGGGACGGGTCGCGTTCCATACCTCCCTTGCGGCGGCTATTATACCATGCCTCTTATTCTTGCGATGCGTCGCGTTGTATGTTACGCTAGCCGCTCCGGCATCAGGCTTCCTTTACTTTGCGTCTGGAACGTGGTGACGTATACGCACCATCGGAACGACACGTATGTTTCACTCTTCGCAGGGGTTGCAGTTATGCAGTAGCCATTTACACAAAGCCTGGCGATGTTTATGCCTTTCTTCGGCCGATAGCCACATGCCGCACTCTCATTTATGTTTAGCTTTGAGATTTTGTCACTTATTGCAATACAGTCTTCGCTTCGCATACATCGCTTGGCATTGCATTCGCTCCACCATTATCGTATTTTACATGTCTGAAATATACTGTCCAATCTTCACACTCTCTAGTACTATGCCCTCAGTCCTCCACATTCTGCGTTGATCCATCATCGGCTTGTGATGTTTCTTCCTCCTCATCCGCATCCGCATCATCGCCATCCTCGCCCTCATACCCGTCGACATCACTGGTTTCCAGGTCAAACCTCTCGAGTTCAGTCGCGGCCCGTCGCCGCCGGCTGGCGGTGGGAATGACATCGCTTTCGTCACCTTCATCTTCGAAATCCCCACTGCCCCCTGGCATCCCGAAAGGCAGTTCGTCATCCGTGCAATTGTTGTCTATCGGGATGTATGGGTCAGTGCTTCCGATCTCAGGTTCCTCAAGCGCCACTTCGGAGGTCAAATAGTCAAGAAGAATAGCATTGTCAACACGCGCTGCTTCCACGCTGATCACCACGGCAGGCGTTGGGTTCTCCGC
>Ga0307515_10003581_pt1 | contig 32636 bp, 11 predicted proteins | sample 17_EM_MG_FD_194513 | JGI IMG/M metagenome (GOLD analysis project Ga0307515, IMG submission 194513) | Populus trichocarpa ectomycorrhiza microbial communities from riparian zone in the Pacific Northwest, United States - 17_EM | ecosystem: Host-associated > Plants > Roots > Unclassified | place... | reverse complement strand
CTATTAGTAAGCTGCTACTTAATCTTAGATTAGTAAATAGTAATAAGAAATTAATCCTTATTTAAACCTAACTCTCCTTATTACGTAACCTATACCCCTAAGTTTATATTAATATAGTAAGCCTAGTGGACTCCGGTAGTACTATAATAGCATTTACCAACGCAGAGTTTATTATAAGAAAGTATAACGTTATAACTAAGAAGCTGCTAGCACCTAGGCCACTGCGCCTTATAGATAGTATTTTAACTTCGCTTATTACGGACTACTTTACCGCCCAAATATTAATCGGCCTCTATACTAAAGCTATACTCTTTTTTGTTACTAAACTCTCGCCTACTACCCTAATTATTTTAGGTATACCTTGGCTTTAGAAGCACAAGCCCCGTCCCAGCTTTAGGAAACTTAAGATCCGCTTTAACTTAGACTACTACTTTAGGCACTGCCTCCTATAGGGGATAACCAACGGTAGTAGGGACGCCCTATATGGATACTTAGCACTACTAAGCCTAGTGCCTAGAACTATATATAAAGCCTTAATAGTAAAAGACGTTCCTAATAAAGGGGAGCCCGTATAGCTGCAAAGAAACGAAATAGTAAAAGACTGGACTACCCTAGCACTTAAGACCAAAATAACGGGCTAGCCAGCCCTACCAAGACCTAGGAAAAAGGTCCGCTTTACGCCGCTACTACTAAAAATCTAACCCTAACCTAGGCACCATTTAAACCCCAGCCGCTTAGCCCGATACCTAAAACTAAGCCATATACTATATACGCACACTACAGCTCGCGTTATAGTAAGGACTGGCTATAAAACTACTAAGACCCAGATAATAGAAACCGCGCCACTATAATGCCTAACCTTACACCCGTCTTCCGCGCGTACTATATAGGGCCGCCGCCTCGTTTCCGCCCCCTTAGGCTAACTAAGCTATACTAGCCTAGCTATAGCACCGGAGAACCAGATACGCCCTAATCTAGATAGTATTAAATACACTTATGCTATTAATTTTACCTAGTTCTATAAATAAAAAGACGTAAAGGTAATAAGGATCTATATAGCGGAGCTAGTAAAACTAGTTAAATAAGATAAGCACTAATAGCTACTTAAAGAGCTGCCTATAGGCCTAATAGAAGTATTAAACCTATTAGAAAGGTCTTTCCGCTGGCTAGTAGAAGGCGACTATATAATAAAGGAAGCCTGTAAAGTGCTCCCACCCTATTTCTATAACTTCCTTAAGATAAATCTAAAAACTAAACCCGAGCTTCTATGTCGGAAGATAGTTAATACTAATATTAAAAAAATTCTAAGAAGCAAACTAGGATTAACCCGTGAAAACATTCTATAACGCCTACTAAAGGAGTTTCGTAAATATATTAAGCACTTCCTCCTTAAGAACGTAGATAAGCTACCCCCTTACTAACCATAGGACTATAAAATTGAGATTATCCCCGGAAACTAGGCCCCGTACTATAAAAATAGACCACTCTTACCTGCTAAACTTAGGTATGTAAAAAAGTAGATTAATAAGATACTAGATAAGGGTTTTATCCGCGAATCGACCTCACCAGCTACCGCACCACTCCTTCTTACTGCTAAGCCTGGCGGCGATATGTAAATCTATTATAACTACCAAGGCCTAAATATAGTTACTATTAAGAATTAGTACCTACTACCATTAATCCACAAAATACTTAACGCACTTTATAGTGCTAATTACTTTACTAAACTTAATATAATTGCTGCGTTTAACTAGATCTGGATTATAAAGGGCTATAAGTAGCTAATAGCATTTATTACCCGGTTCGGACTCTATAAAATGCTAGTTATACTATTTAGCCTCTATAACGCACCTGTTATATTCTAGAATTATATTAACTATATTTTATATAACGCCCTTAATAACTACTATACTACCTACCTTAATAATATCCTTGTCTTTTTTAAAACATGTACTAAGTACACTAAGTATATAAATAAAGTTATCTAAAGACTTAGTAATACTGGACTTTAGATTAATATTAATAAGTCTAAGTTCTACTCTACTAAAACAAAATACCTCGGCTTAATTATCTTAACTAATAGCATAACTATAGACCCTAAGAAGGTACAGGCCTTATAGGAATAGAAGGACCCAACATTAATTAAAGAACTATAACAATTTCTTAGCTTCGCGAACTTCTACTAATGATTTATCTAAGGCTACTTTGCTATTGCTACACCTATAACAAAACTCTTAAAGAAGGATATTGGATGGCTATAGGGGCTAAAATAAGCTAAATCGTTTAAGGCCCTTAAGGGAGCCTTTACTTCAGCACTAGTATTAGCATACTATAAATACACAAAGAAAACAGTAGTAGAGATAAACGCATCAAATTGGGCTTCTAGCGGAGTCCTTTCCCAGTATAATAATAACGGAAAATTAAGACTGGTCGCATTCTTCTCCGTAAAGCACTTTACGCTAGAGTATAACTATAAGATCTATAATAAAGAACTCTTAGCTATTATTAAAGCTTTAGAGGAATAGCGTCCTAAGCTATAAGAGACTAAGGAGCCGTTTAAAATTATTACCGACTATAAGAACCTATAGACGTTTATAACTACTAAGTAGCTAAATTAGCGCTAAGTCTAGTGGGTAGAGTTCCTTTTATAGTTTAACTTTATAATTATATACAGACCTAGTAGTAAAGCTACGCTCCCTAACGCCCTAAGCTGGCTACTAGGAATAAGGCCTAAGGACGCTAATAATAAACGCCTCCGCTACTAAGCCTAAGTCGTTATACCACCCTAAAAAGTTAACCTTATAATCTTAAAAGAATTACTATATAAGTCCTGTAATTCTAATAACGCAGAGTTTATAGCCGCTCTAGGCCCTAAAATAGCTAAAAAGTTACTAAATAAGTTAATCTAGCTAGGATACTAGGAGAATAAACTCGCAAGAGATATAGTAGCGGCCCTACGTAATCAGAAAGCTTGCCATTAGCTAAAGAAGATTAGGAAATTACTTTATTACAATAAGTTAGAATATAGTATCGTTAACAAATAGATCTACTTCCACTAACGTCTCTTCGTCCCTAACGCCCTAGACCTCCGCCTAGAAGTTACCCATTGCTCTTATAGCAGCGGCCCCGCTAGTTACCCCGGCTAGGTTAAGACTCTTAACCTTTTAAACTAAATATACTAGTGGCTAGGAATCTCCTAGTTTATAGCTACCTTCGTTAAAAACTGTGCCCTATACTTTCGCACTAAGACCCCCCATTCTACCCCGCCCGGTTTCCTAAAGCTACTAAAATTACCCACACGCCCGTAAACTAATATCTTAATTAACTATATTACAACGCTGCTAGTATGCTAATGCTACGGTAAGGTATATAAACATATCCTTATTATTATAGACCGCCTAACTAAAATACGATACCTTATTTTAGTAATAGGACTCTTAACAAAGGAGCTAGTTAATAGCTTTATTAATAACGTATATAAGCTCTATAGTATACTAAGTACAATTATCTCTAATCGCGGTATATAATTTATTAGCAACTTCTAGCAACAACTAAGTAAACGCCTTAAGATAATCTTGTAACTAAGCTTAGCCTATACCTAGAAATGGACGGCTAAACTAAAATTATTAACGCTACCATAAATAAATACCTTTATGCTTTTGTTAGCTTTATATAAGATAATTAGGTTAACTACCTACTACTTACTAAGTTTGCTATAAATAACTAAGTTAACAAGAGTATAGGCATCTCCCTGTTTTTTGCAAACTATAGCTTTAACCCTTGCCTCGGAATTAAGCCTGCTAGCCTCTACCCACTAACACTATTAGTATAAGTAAAGAAGGAGTTCTTCTGCGCAAACTTTATGGCCAACTGCTTTAAACGGATATTAATATGGCTCAAGGCCCTAGCCTAGATTTTATAGTAACGCTATAAAGACAATGCTAATACCCATAGGGATAAGAGCGCGTTATTCTACGAAGGTAATATAGTTATAGTTAGCTTAAAAAATATAAAGATAAATAGACCTAAGAAGAAATGGGATAATAAATAGGACGGCCCGTACCCCGTACTCGTAGTATACTAAGGGGTAGTTATAGTAGACCTCCCGGACCACATCTGAATAAATAAATCCTTTTATATATCTAAGGTCCGCCTCTAGGCTGCTAAAGAGATCTTTAGCTAAGTAAATATTAATACTATAGAGCGCCGTAATATATAAGGACGAGTAGTAGAGAGAGATAATAACGGCAATATAGAAGACAAATGGGAGTTTAAGAAAATCCTTAATATATATAACGAAGACCCCTAGGGCCTAACTTATAAGATTAAATGGAAATATTATAAGGATATAACCTAGCAGCTAAAGGAAGACCTAAAGGGTTGCAAACAAGCTATATAGCGCTTCTATAAGCAATACCCTAAGAAGCTAAGACCTCCAGACTAGGCACGAGATAAGGAAAAGTTACGCTGAGGTCGCGGCCGACTACCGTATTAAAATTTGTGGTGGTTAAGATGTTATAAAACTTTAACTGGTGGTTAAAGTTATCTAATTAGCTAAATTCTTACTAAGAAACGCCACGCGGATTGATTTGGGTGGCGGTATAGAGTTCTGCCAACCTTACTTACTAAACTAACTAATTAGGATTTTCTATGCCCAGTATAGAAAATCGCCATTAGCTTGGTTAAGGGCGGTAAGCGGAACTAATATCTTTGTGGTAAAAAAATAGGCAACCCTATATACTGCCTATTTTTAAGTTATTTATTTAGTTTAGGGACCAAACCATCTAGGGGAGAGGAGTACTATCACGGCACTGACCTAACGCATACTGTTTTATACTATCTCGTACTGTTTCCTACTGTTGGCTAGCCCACTACTAGTGACTTGGCGGCCAGCCCTACTACAGTCCCTCGTCAAAAGTGTCCGTACCGAGGTCACGCCAAAAATGACACTTTTTGCCAAAATACTATATAAAAGTCACATAATTAATTTTAGAGCTTAAAAAAATATCTAAAGCTACTTATAGATATATAATCTAGTAATCGCGATACTTTTTTAGTATTTAAAATCTATAGTCCTTTATTAAAAGTCTCTAGGTTTTACCAACTTCCTACTAAAACTTACTATATTTAGCATATATTTTCTATTACTAGATATTAAAAATATTTCTTAAAAATTTAATATCTTATAGGGATTTGCTTTTATTAAAACTCTCTCTACTTAAATTTTTATTTAAAAAGTATAAAAAATTATTATAAGGTTATAAACTTAAAAAAGAGTAAAGAAATGCAATTTCCCATACAAATCTGAAAAAATGAGGGTACAAAGGGTTATAATAAACTTTCACACTTTTAAAATAAAAATATAAATAAAAAAAGTTATAGTAAACCTAAATGTCTATAAGATATTAAATTTTTAAAAAATTAATTTAATATTTAGTAGTAGAAAATATATATTATAGATTTTAGATTTTAGTAAAGAATTAATAGGATATCTAAAGGAGTTATCGATTTTAAATTTTTAAAAAGGGTATAATAGCTAGATTTTATATGAAATATAAACCTAAAATATTTTTTATAGCTTTAGAATTAATTATATGGTTGTTATATAGTAATTTAGCAGGGTGGGTTGTCTAAAAAATGCGCTCGGACGGACACTTTTGACGAGGGACTGTATTTATATACAATACCCCCTTTCCACCTTCTTCCCCTCTTCATACCACAACGTAGTTATTCAGTTTACTTCATTGCAGCACTGTGATAGGTATTGTTATTACCAGTTATATAGTTTATATATAATGTAATACTATAAGAAGAAATAGACATAGTACTATTTAAGGCGAATTACGGATATAAGCTAAAAATATTATTATTACTATAATAAGTAAAGAAAATAAGTAGCATAGCTAAAGAAAGAATAAAGACGTTAATAAATCTTTATATAGACCTTATAGAATTAGCAAAAAGGTATAAGAGAGAATAAAAAGGTACTATAACGCTAAGAGATCTAAAGGACTAGATCTTAAGAAGGGAGATAAAGTATAGCTACTATATAAAAATTTTAAAGGTTAATAATTAAGTAAGAAGTTAAACTATATTAGACTAGGACCTTTTAAAATTATATAAAGAATTTCACTAGTTATATTTAAGTTAAACTTACTAGCTAAAATAAAGATCTACCCTATACAGTATATTATAATACTAGAGCCAGTATATAGGAATATTAAGCCACTAATTTACGAAGTAGACACGTATAGAGGATAAGAGGAAGATAAATAGTAAGTTTTAAAGATCGTTAATTATAAGGACATTAATAATAAAATATAGTATAAGGTTAAGTAGATAGGCTATAATAAGACTACCTAGGAACTACTATAAAACTTAAAAAACGCTATAGGAAAGGTATAGGAGTATTAAAAGAAAGCAGGTTAGGCAATATTAAAAAGGAGCTAAAGGTAAAGAGATTAGTTAAAGGCAATAGACGAGCTAGGTTATCTAAGGGACCTACTACTAGTATATTAGTTATTTCCACCTTTTCTTAACTAGAATTCCTTTTAGCCTCCTCGGCCTTAAGCTTAGATAGACCTTATTCTACTAAATATAACTCCTTTAAGCGTACCTTTTTATACATCTTTACTAGACGGCTTAGGCAAGTATAAGTATTTAGTTAAGCTTTTAGAGCCTAAGACACCTTATTAAAACAACGCTGAACCTTAGTAAGGGCCTTAGTTAGCTTACTCTTTAGTTTTTCGGCTACTACTAATACGTGTAACCCTAAAGTAAATTAAATAAAGAACTAGATGGTTATAAAGAATAACGAAACGTATACACTTAGCGTTAGAGATAGATTAAACATTATAAGACGATTATATATTTACTTGCGTATACTTAGTATAGGAAGAAGGTTGGCGACTAGATGGAGCTATAATTATAATATATACTAACTTCTTCTCCGTATAATAAGAATAGGACAGTATAACTTTACTAAGTAAGAGAATAAATATTACTAGTTGGTTACGATGATTAGACGTAGAGAATTTAATAGGAGGCATTAGGAATAATAAAGGTCATTAAATTAAAGATGGGAATGCCACACCTCTAATAAACAACTTAGAGATAGGAGATATCTTTAAAGATAAAGATAAAGAGGAGGGGAATAGTATTACGGACCTTATATTGGTAGTAGTGCGACTACTAAGGACAGATATAAATAGGTTAGTTAAGATAGTACGGGAAGCGCTAGAACTAATTAAGCTATAGGACGAGGGGTAGCTAAGTTATATAGCGAGTTACGTTATAAGTTTAGAACGTGGGAATATAGGAATATAGGAACGTAATATACCGATATACTAACGTACTAACGTACTAAACCCTTTACTATAGAGAGGAGTTATATATTTAAGGACGTACGGTCTCTATAGATAGTTTCTCTTCTTTATAGTAAATCTTAGAATATAACTGGAGTTAATCTATTAGGTAACTACTCCACTAGCTATATTTACGTTGTTGACTATTCTATACCTATATACCTAGCCCATTAACAAGTCTACCGTAGTATTCCTACAAGGCTTTATTACATTAGCACTATATATATAAATACGCCCTTTCCTTTACCTCCTTCTGCTCCTTAGCTTAGTATCTTTATAATATAGCATTTATTTAAGCTTTGGTTTAGAGGTATTTATTTAAGCCGTAATATTAACAAGCTTATAGAGATTATTAAGGGCAAGGCTTATATAATTATATAGCTTTAATAGAGGTAGGTTAAGAGCTATAGTAAATATAGGGAATTACGGTAAATGTAAGTTATTAATTTAAGTATAGATATAAGTGGACTTTATAAATAGGGGGCTATTAGACACAATTATAGGAATAAATAGATTATAGAGGAGATAAATCCTTAAGGAGGTAAGGCCTCTTATCTTATAAATTAGACGCTTTATAGAAGATTTATTCCATAATATAGAATAATATACAAACTCTCTCCTGGACTAATTAAAATAGCGCACTAATTTCAGCCCCTTACGTATCTATATTACCCTAACAAAATCTTCTATAAAGCGTCTAAAAGCTTATAGGCGTCGCTTTAGTAAGAAATAAATGTTTTAAAAATTAAGTTTTATATATCTCTACGAGCGATATCCTAACTATAAGAGTTATTATATATTTTATTAATGTAATAGATTCTTTAGGTAATTATATCTATATATTTATAAATTATAACCCCCTACTAAGATTACTAGGGGGCGAGATATATTGTTATAGGACGTAAGCTAGACTTCTAAAATAAACCTTTAACCAAAACCAACTAATTACCTATATTTAACTTCTTATAAAATAAAGCTACAATATTGCTATAATATAGAGGCGATAGAGAAGATAAGGGGCTTTTAGCTTATAGTATTTTAGAGATAATTAGACCTAAAGAAGTATATAAGTTTTAGTAGTAAGGCAAAATTGCAATAAAACTAGACTAAAACTAACCGACTACCTATATTTAACTTCTTATAAAATAGAGCTACGATATCGCCATAATATAGAGGCGATAGAGAAGAAAAAGAGCTTTTAGCTTATAGTATTTTAGATAATTAGATATAGAGAAGTATATAGCAGTAAGGTAAGATTACGACTGACGAGTTTTAGATAAAATATAACTAATAAAAATATAACTAATAAAAATGCGACTAAGAAAAATATAACCGACTAGCTATAACATTATTATTTAATGCAATAGATAGAGAAATTAAAGAGCTCCTACTTTATAGTATTTTTATAATAACTAGATATTATAAAAGGGTTAAAATATCGCGTTGTAATAGAAGAGCCGTCGCTTAATAAGAAACATTAAGATTTTATACAAAGGGCGCCTATAAGCTCTTAGACCCTTAGGGAGAAATTCCTCTTAGTGCAATCTAATTGGTTTAAGAGTTTGCAGGAATCAATAGGACTAGGGTAAAGTAATCTAATTGGCTCAGGAGTGACGCTAGCCCTTAGCGCCACGCCGTGGCGCAATTTCTCCCTGGGGGTCTGATTTATGAGATAAAAGGATCAATTGGGGGGTGTATAACTAGTAGTGGCCTAATAATAATAATAATAATAATAATGACTACCTTGCCCACCGGAGAACCGATAGTTTTGCTTTATTACGGTGAAGGGGTAGCCTTTTTCGGCGCAATATTACGATAATCTGACTTTTGACAATATCGTTAAGTACCTACCACCGATATCGGGATAACTAGTAGAGAATTTGTATGGGAAAGAGCCTTATTTAGCCCGTAAGGCAGACATCTTAAGCCTTTTTAGGTATTAAATCCCCGTTTTTCCTACTTATTCGCCTACACGTGACTCTTGATATAACAATACTATTGGTATTACGATACGTTCGGCCGAACAAACGGTTTGACTGTACGTGTTTCTAAAGTCGAGGCCTCGCGAGCCGGGACACAAAGTTAATCCCCGAAACCTGGGGAAAGGCCGACTCTAGCCGGTTGTAACTCTGCCGACGACCAAGATTAAACACCAACACTGTCTCCCATATTATTCTCCCCTACTTCATTCTTATGATGTTCGTGTCTCACTGCTGATAATATTTCCCTCCGATGCTCCAGTTTTCTTACCCGTAATCATGGTTGCGAAACCCCCTGCAATGCGGGCGTTATCACGCTTTCTTAGCCTTTACCCTCGACAAGCGCCTCACGCCCCCGGCCCGTACAGATCGAGCCAGCTTAGAACATATTCAAGCGGGCCTACAGCAGCTCGCCTTAACAGCTCTGTCGACTATTCTACGACCCCTCTCCTTAACCATACCTCACAATCATGTCTCGCAAACCCTGAGTTCCCTCAATATGTCCGCCAAACCAAAACAAAGCGAATAAACCTCTTCCAAGCTGTTAATGAGGCTATGCGGCATGCTCTACAAACGGATGAGAGGGTTCTCGTCTTCGGCGAGGACGTGCAATTCGGAGGTGTCTTCCGCTGTACAACGGGCCTAGCTCAAGACTTCGGTAATGAGCGTGTCTTCAACACTCCATTATCAGAACAAGGGCTTGTGGGATTTGCAATTGGGGCAGCATCGGAGGGGATGAGGCCGATTGCCGAAATTCAATTCGCCGACTACGTATATCCCGCCTTTGACCAGCTAATAAACGAGTGTTCGAAGGTTCGATATAGGACTGGAAACACAGGAATGGACTGCGGAGGGATTGTCGTCAGGATGCCAGCGGGAGTGGTCGGACACGGCGCGCTGTACGTCCTAATCTCTTGATCTCATCCACAAGGGCAAATGTCTAGCGAATCTCATGACACAATTCAGCCAACTATGCTAACCTTCCACCCCTTGCCTGTAGCTACCACTCACAATCACCCGAAGTTCTATTTACGCACGTCCCGGGCCTCAGAGTTGTAATCCCACGCTCTCCTGTACAAGCCAAAGGCCTCCTTCTCGCTGCGGTTGCCAGCAATGACCCGGTCATCTTCATGGAACCCAAAATCCTCTACCGCGCCGCTGTAGAGCAAGTACCCATTGAGAGCTACACTCTCCCTCTCGACAAAGCGGAAATCCTGAAGCCAGGCTCTGACCTCACAATCGTGTCTTACGGCACACCTCTATACACATGCCAAGCTGCCATTGAGGCCGCCGAGAAGGATTTTGGATGTAGCGTTGAGTTAATTGATTTAAGGACGATATACCCGTGGGATAGAGCTACAGTACTGGAGAGTGTGAAGAGGACTGGCCGGGCGATTGTCGTGCATGAAAGTATGATGAATGCTGGTGTGGGCGCTGAAGTTGCAGCGACAATTCAAGAACAAGCGTTTTTGAGGTTGTCTGCTCCAGTTAAGAGGGTTGCTGGATGGGCGACACATACTGGGTTGGTTTATGAGAAATTTATTATCCCAGATGTTGCTAGTAAGTCGAGCATTTTGGCATTAGAATTCGTGGTCGTTGCTAACAGCAAGAAATAGGAGTCTACGATGCAATTAGAAACTCATTAGATTATTAGGATCTAGCGCTTAATATTATATGGATCAGCTAAAACCTTTGGGAACCTTGCTCGTTCCTGGTATCCCTAGGAGTTTCTTATTCATCCCGACTCTCTCCACCATGCGACTCTAATTCTGTCACATGTACTATCCCAGACAGGAAACCGTAGCCTTATTTCACTGACCCACTAGAGACACCAACTCTACATAGATTGTTTCAAAATCTGCCTAAAATTCTCATCAAAAACTGACCCTAGTTGTGCTCGCTACTGAATCAACTACTTCGCCTATAGACATCTTCGCCTGTCTGCCTCTCGAGCTTCTCAGTGGGGTCTTTTTACAGTTTATAGTCGTTAAAATACGCTAATGAAATAAGCAAGATTGGCATAGGCATGCTAGGAATGTCTAGCCAGCGCCAAATCTGGAATACCGCCAAATAGGCTGCAGTAAATTACCACCGGATAAAAGCGTAAGAAGTGAGTTTAGTTAAAATTAAGTAGGAAGTTATCCCTACATGGCTCGCTTTGTTTGGCCAGTTGTCGACTTCAATGCAAGTCATCAAGAAGATCTCACTTCCCCAGAAGTCGCTGCCTTCTCTTTCTGACTCCTCTCATCTTCCACCTTTGCAGCTACCTTTGGGGCTCCCACTACTCCAAACCATTTCAGATTAATCTTCTCAAGCTGGAGATATGGCGTGATGTCTGAATCGGGAACACTGTCAGCTAATGTATAGCCCATGCTAAGGTCTACCCATGGGTTCTTGTGCTCATATTTGATTTCAAAGTCTTCGTAGCGGGGTTGCGCTATAATGTCGGCTGCGAAACTGGTTAGTGTTTTAATGCGAGCTTTGAGGAGGTTGGATTCGTACTATAATGAAGCGAAGAGCCGGGCCGTACGGCTAAGAGTGATATGTCGGTGTATTTCTGTGAACAAACCACTGACCTTGCCAATATCGTTGTTTTTATACCGGGACCGGCTATCCTCTTTCCAAACGGTGTGCTTAATCCACTCTTGGGCGTGCTCATTGAAATTGTCCACAATATTCTGTTTTGGGACCCAGCCCTTTATGTTGTCTTCCTGCATCTTAATAACCCGGACCGCGTACTCCGAGACTAATAACAAGGGGCCTGTCACGGTGCCATTCTCCACGGGCCTACCAAACTGTTAGCCAGATTACTCAGAGTTACAACTCTCGCTGGGGGAATATACCATGTTGGTCCAACAAACATGATAAAGTTCGGCTCCAAGGCCAAGATATTTTTCAGGCACATACAAGTTTACACCATTTTTACCGCTTATAAGTGACATCGAAGCCAGTTGCGCAGATGATAGTGTCCACCTTACGCTCAATACCATCTCCGCCTACCACACCTTCCTCCGTAATCCGCTCGACCTGCGTAAAGTGAACATCGACGTTTTCCTTCTGGGTCGCTTCCATGTACGGGTCTCCTGGAGTGACGTGTCGGCCCGGGATCTTTATTAGCCCTACACCGTGCGACATTCACGGCAGTTCAAGATACTTACAGCCACCTTCCCATTTTAGCGTAAATCCTTTCACCAACCGCTCATCCTTCAGAAACCCGGCCATTCTCTCGCCCCACAACTTCTGCATGCCGCATTTCCGATCCTGAATAAAATACTCCCCATATGCCATTCACCCGACCCTCGACATCGCTAGTATGTGGGACCGAAACCTTGGGGTCATTGCAGAAAGCGTTACGTTCTTCTTCGGTATACTCCTTATTAGCGCCAAAACCATTCGCAATCTGAATGAACCAGACGCCGTCCGCACGAACACATCCATACGCTTTACATAAAGCTGTATATTCGGCACAGTTTGGATTGACGACGCGCCAGAGCCTATCACAACCACTCTATCAGTTTTTCACTGCTCTTTCTGGTAGTCCTTCGGCCAGTACTCTGTATGCACAATCCTGCCTTTGAAATCATGCAAGCCCTGAATGTCCGGCCACTTGAAATTGTTCAGGATTCTAGTAGCGTAGAGCAGCAAATTGCACTCCTCAAACTCGTGCGGCTGCTCCTGTCCCGGGCCCTGTTGGCGCAGCTTCACCTTCCATTTCCTGGTGTCTTCCAGCCAATAGGATTTGAACGTCATACACTTGCGTAGCTCGAACGTGTCGATGGCCTTGCTCAGGTACGCGTGGATGTCGGGCGCGTAGGAAAAGAAGCCAGTCCGGATTCAGCACGAAGTTGTACGTGTATGCGTGACTTGGGATGTCGCATGCGTAGCCCGGATACCGGTTCTCAAGTTATGTGCCCCCTCTGTCCGCGTTCTTCTTAGATGACATGCCCGATGTTTTCACAGTATTTCTGGATCTGATAGGCCATTAGGATGCCGGATAACCCAGCAGCGATTGTTATGACGCGTAGAGGGCGGGACGACGGATCTTTAAGGATATTTCAGTAGCATTTCGGGAGATATGATGATATGTACGGAGGCAGCGTTCAAAAGTGACGGAACCCCCCCTGCGCCACCAAAAAGCCACCAAAACGCCACATTCTCAGCTCTTGGCGTTCCAAATTGGGAAGGAGGCTAGAGTAGAAGATGGATTTTGGCTCTCTACAACAAGAAGTGTAGATAGATAACGTCATATTAGATACCTATTAAGGTGTTAATATATACAATATATACAGTTACTGCTTCCGCCCACCACCTCGTCGCTATGGCCTCTTTGATAACTCAGCCTGCTGCGGCTTCTGCTGCTGTGGCTCCTCGGACTCAATAAACGTCTCATTAAGGACCTTATTTAGAAGGCGACGTCGTAGATTTCGTCGTGGCGCTTAAGGTAGATCTTGAGGTAGATCTTAAGGTGGATCTTAAGGCGTTTCTTAAGCTTCTTATATAGCAAAAACAGCAGCTAGAGCAGCTCCAGCAGCGCTTTTTACTGCCTTCTTTAGAGCACGCTTTGGCTTAGCCTTTACCTTTAGCTTTAACTATAGATTCTCCTCATCTTCATCTAATATATCCTCCCAATTATTCTGCGGAACATAGTGTTCTAGAGGCCCTGCGCGCCAAGGTATATCTAATAAGCCCTTACAATACTTATTGCCTCCCTTAAGCCTTATTATCTCTTTAATATGCTAAGGGATCCTCTTAATCCACCGCTAAATTCGCTACTGTTCAAGATCTTTCTAAGCCTTCTTCTATGCTCTCTTAGCAGGCACGGGAGTTATAAGGGCGCCCTTCTTAGTAGTAGCTCACTTAAGGTAAGGCCACGCTGGCTCTATTATGTTTATATTGGGCGAATTAGGGCACCAAAGGAGCCGTTAAACGTTTAAGAGGTTTATAAGAAGGTTATAATAGAGAGAGATATACGGCGAAGCCTTATCTTCTTAAATTAGCGTATAGGGATGGTCTTTTTTATAAGCCAAAGTAAAGGGTATAAGCTTTGGCTTACGGACGAAGGTTACATAGCAATACCAATCAATTTCTTTACCATTACCTCTTATAAGCTTACCATGCTTTTTATCCTATTTCTATATAGGCTTAACCCCTCTAAGGTTTTAAAGTCCTATACGTCTTATAGCTGTAGCAAGCTCCTACTCCTCCCTCGCGGTAGCCTCCATCTTGGCGTTAATTTTAATAACTTCTACAGTAGTAATAGAGCGCTCCTTCTTTATTTCTAGGGCCCAAATATAGCAGGGACCTTTCCTATTATATGTGAAAGCGCCCCAAAACATAAACTCCAAAAAGCCCTTCTAACGTTCTCTTATTATAGACTTAAGAAAGCGTTCTTCTGGAGTCCTCCAGATACGGTAGCCTCTAAGGCGGTAGCCAAGAATAACTAACATCTCGTCAATCCAGATAATATTCTTCCAATCTTCTAGCTTCTAATCCTTATAGCGGAGGCAGAATTCAAGCCTATCCTTCTTTATCTACGCTGTAAGGCTAGGCTTGTATATTAGCTTTATCTTTTACATATTTAATAAGCGGAGAATTCGCCATACTATTATAGCTCCAATATCGCCAGCGTCGAGGGAGAGTTAGAGGGTACTTTTCTCTCTACTATATTGGTTACAACAAATAAGGTTAAGAACCTATTAAATTTTAGCAGACGTACGCTTTTTTAGACGTCTAGATCGGTCTCTATCTTTAAAATAAATATTAAGAATTCTACGGTCTTTAGTCTTATTAAAGCCTTGCTCTCTGGCTATTTTAATAAGGTTCTTAATGCGGGTTTCGCTTATACCCGTAGCAGCTTTAATATCAGTATTTATAGCTCCAGAAATCTTCATATAAAGGACCTAAGCCCTAGTAGCAATATTGTATAAAGTACGCATAATAAACGGTAAGATAAAATATAGATTTGGTATATTTTAGAAGCCTCTAGAGTATAGTGTTAAGGGAAGAGTTGCATACGTGGCAACCCCGCTATGCGCGCCAAGACTCGGTTAAATCTAAACTAGCCTAATATGCGCCACATTAAGCCGCTAACGGCTAGCGTGTGACCAGGGGGGGTCCGTCACTTTTGAACACTGCCTCCGTATAAATGGTTACATTGTAGATAATGTTGGGGATGCCGTAACCGGAGGAACCGGGTTTGGAGTAATCCCAGCGCCCGTTTGAGGCAAGAGAGTTTAGGTCTGGTGCCATATTCTTGATAAGGAGAGAGACGTTGGAAATATAATGCCGAGTTGGCTTATATAGTCTAAGCTTAATCGTGAGGTTGCGGCCTGTCGTGTAGTTGGATTGCGTATGCAGAGGCCTATCGTGCGAAAACTTGTCAAAATTTTAATGCACTGACCATTTCTAATCCTGTTATCCTATGAATTGAGTCTAAGAAGGGAGGAGGGACTTGAGTCATATTAGTGCTACAACATCCTGTACTGTCATCGCATTTCCCTGAATTGGAAGCCTTCACACCGGTTCTATATTGCAGCGCAGAGCTTATATGGCGTCCTCGCGTTAACTTCGCCTAAAGATTTTAAGTTTCAGATTCCCTGGATGCAGGTCGGTCTTACCACGCTAAAGGGTGGATCTACCATAAGCGCTAATGCACAATCCCTGCACGGGGCAGCCTCAGCTGAAAATATAAGATTACGTGGTCAACCGAGCCCAAATCGCTTATCCCACCACACAACTTACCTCCTAGCTCTAAAACAGAACCAACCATTATAGGTAACTAGTTATAATGTGTTTATAACATATTTAGAATATATTCTAATTTAAATAGATCTACCTAATAATTACTAGCCACTAGATTTCCTAGTAATAATAAAAATAAGTTTAAAATTAATTTAAAAGATAGTATCTTTAGCGTTACGGACCTTATATCGGCAGTATTACAACTACTAAAAAGGGACATAAACGGGTTAGTTGAGATAGTATGGGAGGCGCTGGAACCGATCAAGCTATAGGATAAGGGGTAGCCGAGTTACGTGGCTAGTTACGTTATAAGTTCGGAACGTAGGAACGTAGGAACGTAACGTACTAACGTACTAACGTATTAATATACTTAACCTTTACTATAGGGAGGAGTTATATATTTAAGGACGTACGGTCTTTATAGATAGTTTCTCTTCTTTATAGTAAATCTTAGAATATAATTAGAGTTAATTTATTAGGCAACTACTCTACTAGTTATTATTATATTATTAACTTCTTATTTACCTATATACCTAGCCTATTAATAAGTCTATTATAGTTCCTGCTATAAGGCTTCGTTATATATTTACTACCTAGGTTATAGTATTAATAAAGTTAAATAATATACTACTAAAAGCAGTAGTTATAATACTATTAACAGTAGCAACTATATTAGGATTAGGTAATAACACTAGTATAATAAACACTAACTCTTAACTAGTTACCGTTAGATAGTTATAGGAAATAGTTAATTAATTAATAGATAATAATAGGATACTTAAAGAAAGGATTAATGGAGTTAGAGTAGCTAAGGTTAAGTTACCCTTAATTAAGCAATTTTTAAGGGAGAAGTTAAAACTTAAGGGATTCCTTATATAAATATACTTTAAGGTTATATAGGAAGGAGTAAAACTAGAAACGCCTATAGATTAAGTCGCTTACGTAGGATTATTCTTAACAAGAAAGGCACTTAAGTAGTTTAAATCTTACCTTATAAAGGTATAGGAATATAGTATAATAACTACTAACTAGGAGATATAATATATATTCTTAAGTTAGAACGGGTTTATAGAATACTTAATATAAATATTTAAAGACCTAGAGGTAACTACTATAGTAAAAAAAAAGCTTTAAAACCTAGTATAAAGGACTTTAGCAATTAAATATATAATATAGTTTTTAATATTAGCTATATAGGTCAAATAGAATAATAAGGCGCTTATAGTACAGTATAAATAGGGACTTAAGGTAAAAGTCTAAGATATAATTATCCTAATAAAAGATACGGACACTTTTAGGGAATTAATTAATTAAGTAATTAAGATTAATAATAGGATCTACTAAAGAAAGTAGACTAAAAAGGGTTAGGATAGAGTTTTATAGTTATATAAGGCGCAGAGTACGTAATAATAAAGTTAAAGTTAAAAACTATAGTATAGCGCAAAGCTAATAGACCTAAGTAGTAGTATTAAAGAAAATAGAAAATAGAATAAACGACTATAAAAACCTAGAGGTTAAGGATTAAGTAATTATAGGACTAAGGAGTAAAGGCTAAACTAGGGATCTTAATAGCAGAAGACGTTTAGGCGGACTTTATAGTAAAAAAAATAGTTTAAAAAAGGGGCTTATATAAATTACGGAAAATAAAGTTATTTTATTAAAGACTATAAAAGTAAATAGAGTTACTATATAGTAAAAGGAGGTCCTCGAAATCGGACTCTGCACCTGTACGTGGTGAGGCCTACGAACCTGCTGGTCTTTGGACTCAGCAGAGCTAACGCAGAGACGTCGCACAGCTGCGGGTAGGAGGTCGTGGTGGTGGTCGAAATGTTGTGGGGGGTAGTGAAAAGTTTTTACATGGGATGGTGAGATCTCGAAAACCACTGCTAACGGTACCCCCTTTATAGTAGACAACTGCTACGCTCCTATTTAACCCTGTGTAATCCTCGCGGATACAAGACGGAATTTAACGTCCCCTGACCCCCAATTGAAAGCATTAACGACCTTATATCGACGAACGAACGAATGTGAACGAACGAGCAGCGAGCAAATATACGGCCCCTCTTAACCCCTAGAGCGATCGCCCGCGGAGTATGCGGTTACTCGCCATTTTATTACTGCTGTAATACTGCCTAGCAGCCTGGATTGCGACCTACGGTTTTCCTTATCTCCTTTTAAGGAGTGGTGACCCTTGGAAAGGGCCTAGCTGGGGCCTAGGTATAAAAGATACCCAAATATAATATATCCCGCTGTTAGTATTACGGTAGCTAGAACGGATGAATCCCCCTTACGCCTTTAATAGCTCTAGGGGGGGGGAGGCAAGGCGTATATGGTAATAGTTAACAGGAGATAGTATATAGGGGACGGTTAAGATATAGGAGAAAATAATAATAAGCATAAGCACACGGCGATTGATTGGCAAGGCCTAGCTGGGACGTAGTAAACCCTAGCTTTGGATAAGCTGGAGAAGGAAGCAGTGGTTCCTAAGGAGTTTAAAACATCTAAGGAGGAGGACGTGCTGTAAGCCTGTAGGGCCGCAGCTACGTGCAAATATGGCAAATCGGGGTTTTTCATCCGACTGAGGTGGCTCATAGGGTTTTTCCTCCCCCAACTGCAGGGGTTTTCTTCCTGTAAATACACAAGTTTTCCCCCCTGTGTGGAGTAGTCTGCGTGGGCTAGTAAGATCCGTATTAGATGTTAATTAAAGATCATACTACTATATAGTAAAAGGAATAAGACTAGTAGACAATATATATATATAGAGGAATAATAATATACTACGAGGAACAAAAGAATATTTAATTAAAAGTTTTGCGTTTTATTATAATAACATATACTAAATTTATAAGGACGCTAAATATAGTATAAGCTATTAGCTATAAAAGCTAAAATTATTAGAGTTTAGAGGAACTAACAAACTATCTTATAAATTGGATATTAAGGGTAATAAATTTAATATAGGTGAAATATTTAGTAACGATAAGGTAATAAAGGCAGCCTACTAAAAGTATATAAACCTTAAAGATATTATAAAAGAGGTAGAGGATAATTCCACTATAAAATAGGAAATATTAGTAGGGATTAAGACCCTACTAGATATAATATCTATCGCTTTATAAGACGTAAGAAAAGTAGGATAATAAACTACTTTAGCACTTAATAAAGGTAAAAGGCTAAAGGCTTAAGATTCTTAAGAAGAAATAAGAAATGCTTAAGATTCCTAAAATAGGATAAGATACGCTTAAGGACCTATAATAGATAATAACCGATAGAGCAGAGTAATAGCTTAGTTTAGTAATATATAAATAAGCTTAGGACGAAGTTTCCTAAAGGCTTAAAATTCTTAAAATAAGATAAGTAAAATTTAAGATTTTTAAAATAAGATAAGAATACTATAAAAGCCTAATTAGACTAAGGCTAGAGCTAAGCTTAAGATAGAAGTAAGCTTAGAATTAAGAATCCTATAGGACTAAGATTTTTAAATATAAATAAGGACTATTAAACAAACTAAAATTAAGAAGTAAGAAAACTTTAAGGATCTACTTATAAGGCAAAAACTAAAAAAAGCCATAGAGGAATTTAGAGAATCCTTATATAGTAGGAATAGAAACTGGACTAGAGATTTAGTATACTAGGTTATATAAGGGACAGAGCACTTATATAAAGAATTACTAATAGGCTTAGGGTAGGTATATTAAGAGCTAAGTAGCTTACTAAACTAGAAGATAAAGAGGATCTAAGGATCCCTACTAGGTTTAAAAAACGGTATATAAAAGGCTATTACAATATAGTAATAAGAAGATACTTCCTTACGGATAAGCCGTATACACTCTAATAGCTATACTAAAAGTAGTATAGGCAACGACACAATAATAAGTAAGAAGATTTCTATATATAGTTAAATAAGCGAGTTATCTAGAACTACCCTATTATAGAAAAGGCTATAAGTTATATTGAGGGAGCCTTAATTATAATATTAAAGAATCTAAAGGAATAATTAGAGGACTAAAAAAGCAAGAGATATATCTTAGTACCTATAAATAAAGTTATAACGTTTAGATTAACACGGTAAAGGTTTAAACTTAAAAATAAGGATAAGTTAAGAGTTAACTTAAAGCACCTAATATATTATACGCTATTATAGATTATATATATAGATAATATATATAAAATGCATAAGAATCTAAAAAAAAAGAATTAGAAGTATACTATAAGAATATATTAGGCGCTAGATAAGCAATAGTATAAAAATACTAAGTATATATATAAATAGCATCTAGTAGAAGTTTAGGAGTTAGGAGACTTAATACTTTAACTAGAAAGATTCCTTATAGAAGAATACTTAGATAGATAATAGTGGTGGGAATACCTAGAGAATATATATCTATAGTATATTAAGGATAAAAAACAAACTAGGTATTAGCTAAAGAGCGAGCTAAGTATATAAGGATTAAGCAGCTAATAGTTAGGAAAAGTAGAGGCCTATAAAACTAAAGAGAGCTAGTAGTAAAGCCTTGGACCCTTAAAGGAATTTAAGAATAACACCTAAATTTATAAGTTAATTAGTAAGATTAGTAGTTTAAAGCACTAATAAATAGTAGAGCAACTAGGAACCATATCTTACTAATAGTAGTTAAAAAATAGGATTACCTTATAGATAGAAGGAATAACTTTACCTATTAGTTATAATTTTAGGAGATCTAATAGCCTATAAAGGAGGGATCATTAACCTTAAAATAGGACCTATTTAAATAACCATTAAAGGGAGACAAATTAAGATGTCTTTTAATATCCTACTATTAGGACAGGATAAGGCAGTATTAGGAATACCTTAGTTATAGAAATATAATTTAAAAATCGATTAAATTATAGACCAGGTTAATATTAGGGATACTTAATAATATAAGATGCGATAATAAACTAAGTTAGTATAGTACTAAGTTAGAGCGATATATAAAGAGACTAAGTAAGGCTTAAGTTATATACTAAAAAGATATTATAAGTATAGCAAAAAACTATAGAGCCTAAAAAGTAAAAAGCTAGTATATTATATAGTATAGAATTATAAAATAGAGCTAGAACTAGAAACAAGTCTAAGGTTCTTTTTAACCTATAAGCTTACTTAAGAGGAGTTAAGAGCACTTAAAGAGTTTATCTAAAAAAAACTTATAAAAGGGATATATTAGACTATTATAGTTATTAGTAGGATATCTAATATTATTCGTACCAAAGAAAAATGGAAAACTTAGGCTATATATTAACTATAGGCAGTTAAATAGCATTACTTAGAAGGATAAGTATTCTTTACCCTTAATTAGTAAGATTTAGAATTAGATAGATAATAGGCAAATCTTTATAAAGATAGATCTAAGATAGGCGTACTATTAGGTTAGAATTAAGAAAGGCAATAAATAGAAGGCAGCTTTTAGGTTAAAGGAAGGACTATATAAACTATTAGTTATATAATTTGGGTTAATAAATACACTAGTAATATTCTAGAAGAGAATTAATAGTATATTAGGAGAATACCTTAATGAATTTATTATAGTATACCTTAATAATAATATTATCTATTTAATAACTAAAGAAGAATACGGAAAATATATTAAATAGGTCTTAAGAAGACTATAAGAAGAATAGATGCTAGTAGTAATTAAGAAATATAAGTTCTTTATAAGAAAGACCGATTTTATTAAATTTATTATTAAATTAGGTTATATTAATATAGACCTAAGAAAGATTAAAGCTATAACGTATTCTACCACCGAGCCGGCCACCCCACCGAGCCGGCCACTTCAAAATACACCAAAAAACCGATATTTGAATCTTAAATATCTCAACTACTACTTAATAATATTTTCTAAAAATTTAAATATAAGCTTTTATATACCTATTTTAGTACTTATTACAATATAAGAGTATGCGCTCCGGTAGTTGTTAAGATATTGAAAAATATCGCTATTTTTAACCCCTAAACTCTATATTATAATAACCACTAAGCTGCACGCTTTAGTATTATAATATACACTAAAATAGGTATATAAGAGCTTATATTTAAATTTTCAGAAAATATTATTAAGTAGTGGTTGAGATATTTAAGATTCAAATATCGGTTTTTTGGTGTATTTTGAAGTGGCCGGCTCGGTGGGGTGGCCGGCTCGGTGGTAGAATACGTTAGTAAGTTAGCAAAAACTAGAAAATATAATATAGTTAAGGTTATTTCTAGGGGTTTGCAACTACTATAGGAGGTTTATAGTATAGTGGTTAAAAAATATTAAACCATTTACTAGGCTTATAAAGAAAGAGGAACTATAGGTATAAAAAAAATAAGTAAAAAAAGCTATTTAAGGAACTTAAGAAGTTATTTACCTAGAAGCTAATCCTTAAAATCTATTAACTAAAATTAGATACGGTTATAGAAATAGATATATTAGACTTTATACTAGGAGTATATTTACTATAAAAGTATAAGAACGCATAGCATCTAATAGTATACTATAGTTGAAAAACAATACTATTAGAGTTAAACTATAACATCTACAATAAGGAGTTATTAGGTATAGTTATAGCACTTAAGAAATAAAGAGCATTCTTATAAGGCGTAGAAAAACTATTTATAGTTAAGATAGATTATAAAAACCTAATAGGGTTCCTAATAATAAAAGAACTTAATTATAAATAAGTTAAATAGGTAGAGATGTTTATAGAATACTATTTTAAGATTTAATATACTAAAGGAACTAAGAATATAAAAGCAGATATACTTAGTAGAAAAGCTAAACTATAAAATAATAAGAAGCTATTAAAAACAATACTACGCAGAAATAAGGATAGATTAATTAGATATAATTACCCTAAGCTAGCAGCAACTTAAGAAAATAGAGAACTAGAAAGAGTCTATAAGATACTAAAGAGCTTTTAGGTATAAAGAATTCTAAAAGTATAGCTAAAAGATCTATAGATGGATATATACAAAAATTAAGAAGTAAAGTATATCCTAAAGAGTATAGCAGAGCATTTTATAGAAGATTTCTATAAGGGAATAACTTAGGGACATAATAGAGCAATAGGCTTAGTATTAAAACTTTAGAAAGAATATATTATTAACGAAATTTCTAAAAAAGTAATAAAGGAGTATTTAGATTATTAAAGAAATAAACTAATAAGATATAAGCTATATAGAGGGCTATAACCTATTAAAATACTAGAGAAACTATAGTAGGTTATATTATAGGACTTTATTATTAAGTTACTAAAGTTAAGAGATCCTATTACCAGATAAAAGTATAATATAATCTTAGTAATAGTAAATAAGTTAACTAAATAGGGCTACTTTATAGCATATATAGAAGAAATCTTAGCAGAAGATATTACTAGAATCTATATTAAAGAAGTATTTATAAAATATAGAGCACTAAGTAAGATTATATTAAATAGAGATTTAAGATTTATAGCAGCATTTTAGGAGGTATTCTTAGCGGAATAAAGAGTTAAAGTAGTAACTTTTACTGTATATTATCCGCAGACGGATAAATAGATAAAAAGATTAAATTAGACGCTAGAATAGTATCTAAGATATTATTATTACTAGTTATATAGTTTATATATAACGTAACACTATAAAAAGGAATAGGTATATTACTATTTAAGGTAAATTACGGATATAAGCTAAGAATATTATTATTACTATAATAAGTAAAGAAAACGAGTAGTATAGCTAAAGAAAGGATATAGACCTTATAGAATCAGCAAAAAAGGTATATAAAAAAATAAAAAAGTACTATAACACTAAGAGATCTAAGGGACTAGATCTTAAGGAGGGGAATAAAGTATAGCTACTATACAAAATTTTTAAGAGTTAACGACTAAGTAAGAAATTAGACTACGTTAGACTAGGACCTTTTAAAATTATATAGAGGATTTTACTAGTTATATTTAAGTTAAACCTACTAGCTAAAATAAAGATCTACCCTATATAGTATATTATAATGCTAAAGCTAGTATATAGGAATATTAAGCCACTAATCTATAAAGTAGATATATATAGAGGATAAGAAGAAGATAAATAGTAAGTTTTAAAAATTATTAGCTATAAGAATAAGAATAATAAAATATAGTATAAGGTTAAGTAAATAGGCTATAATAAAACTACCTAGAAACTACTATAGAATTTAAAAAATGCTATAGGAAAGGTATAGGAGTATTAGAAAAAAACGGGTTAGGTAATATTAAGAAGGAGCTAAAGATAAAGGGATTAGTTAAAGGTAATAGACGAGCTAGATTATTTAAGGGATCTACTACTAGCGTATTAATTATTTCTACCTTAACTTAATTAGAATCCTTTTTAGCCTCTTTAGCCTTAAGCTTAGATAAACCTTACTCTACTAAACGTAACTCCTTTAAGCATACCTTTTTATAAACCTTTACTAGATAGCTTAGGCGAGTATAAGTATCTAATTAAGCTTTTAGAGCCTAAGACACCTTATTAAAACGACGCTAAACCTTAATAAGGGCCTTAGCCAGCTTACCCTTTAGTTTTTTAGCTGCTATTAATATATATAACCCTAAAACAGATTAAATAAGGAACTAAATAACTATTAAGGGTAATAAAACGCGTACACTTAGCGTTAGAGATAGATTAAATATTATAAAACAATTATATGTTTGCCCGCGTATATTTAGCATAAAAAAAGGTTAGTGACTAAATAAATATAACGGAACCTTATAGCAAGAACTACGGTGGGCTCGTTATTAGGCTAGGTATATAGGAAATATAAGAACAGAGTCAACAACGTAATAACAACTGGTGGAGTAGTTGCCCAATAGATTAACTCTAATTATATTCTAAGAATTACTATAAGGAAGGAACTATCTAAGTAGGGACTAAGGGTCCTTAAATACACAACTATACTTCTATAAAATCCTTCTTGTATATAATAAACGTATACTCTATTTACTTTATTATAGATTATATAGATTATATAGATCACATAGATCACATTATATAACCTTAGTTACTATTCCTCATTACATAGCTCTATCGGCTCCATCCTAGACCGTACCTAAATTAACCAACTAGCTTCTTCCGACTCTTCCCTAAGTAGTCATAATATTATACTTAAAGCGTCCGTAACACTATCTCCCTCCTCTTTATCTTCGTCCTTAAAGATTCCTAATATCTCTAAGTCGTTTACTGAAGGTGTAATATCCATCTAATTAATTTAGTTAATATCTTTACTCATTATATCTAAAGCAATTTCTTCGTCTTTAACTGCTCGTCGTGCTCGCACTATTGCTGCGATATTGTCTCTTAGTAAGATTATACTATCTCTATATTCTCGTTGTTTAAAAAAGGGGTTGGTTTATATTGCGTTGGTAAGTCCATCTTCGCAATAACTATCCTCTTACTTAAAGTGCACTAAAGCGAATATTCGTTTGTCCTATAACGTTCGCTTTATCTCTAATACTAAATATATATAACCTATTACTCTTAATAGTTATCTAGTTTTCTAATTAATTTGTTTTAGGGTTTTATATTTAATTTACTACTACGCGGCTAGATAATAAACTATCTATTACTCTAGCGGAACTACGCCGTTTCTATAACGCAGAATGGGAGGCTGCTAATACTTAGCAACGGGCCCTTAAGTCTCGTCTTACGGCATCTACTTAGTTACTCCATCTTAAGAAGGTACGTAAAAAGGTCCGTTTTAAGGAGTGGAAACTTATAGAATAAGGTTTATAGGAACTTGGTAATAAAAGGATAAATTCTCTTCTAATAGAGAAGGAAATAGATCCAAGTAGTTCGGCAACTACTCTTCTTAGGTCCCCCTTAGGTGACTTATTCTTTAGCGATCCTTCTTTATTAATACTACCTAACCTAATTTCTTCTAATACTCCTATACCTTTCCTATAGCATTCTTTAAATTTTCTAGTAGTTCCCAGATAGTCTTATTATAGCCTATCCACTTAACCTTATACTATGTTTTATTGTTAATATCCTTATAACTAACGATCTTTAAAACTTACTATTTGTCTTCTTCTTGTCCTCTATACGTATCTACCTTATAAACTAGTAGCTTAATATTTCCGTATACTGGCTCTAGCATTACGATATACTATATAAGGTAAATCTTTATCTTAGCTAGTAGGTTTAACTTAAATATAACCGGTGAAATTCTTTACGTAATTTTAAAAGGTCCTAGTCTAATATAGTCTAACTTCTTACTTAGTCGTTAACTCTTAAAATTTTTGTATAGTAGCCACACTTTATCTCCCTCCTTAAGATCTAGTTCCTTAGATCTCTTAGCATTATAGTACTTTTTTATTCTCTTTTATACTTTCTTTACTAATTCTATAAGGTCTGCATAAAGATTTATTAACGTCTTTATTCTTTCTTTAGCTATACTACTCGTTTTCTTTACTTATTATAGTAATAACGATATTCTTAGCTCATATCTATAATTTGCCTTAAATAGTAATATACCTATTCCTTCTTAAGGTATTACATTATATATAAACTATATAATTAGTAATAGCAATACCCAATTATTTTATACGTAATTAATATAGTGCCTTAGATACTGCTCTAGCGTCTAATTTAATCTTTCTATTTAACCGTCTGTCTACAGATAATATACGGTAGAAGTTACTGCTTAAACTCCTTACTCTACTAAAAACACTTCCTAGAATACTGCTATAAATCTTAGATCTCTATCTAATATAATTTTACTTAGTACTCCGTGTCTTATAAACACTTCTTTAACATAAATTCTAGTAACATCTTTTGCTAATATTTCTTCTATATATACTATAAAGTATCCCTACTTTATAAGCTTATCTACTATTACTAAGATCGCGTTATAATCTTATCTAGTAATAGAATCTCTTAATTTTAGCAACTTAATAATAAAGTCCCATAATATAACCTCCTATAGTCTCCCTAGTATTTTAATAGGTTATAGCCCTCCGTATAGCTTATACCTTATTAGTTTATTTCTTTAATAATCTAAACATTTTTTTATAACTTTTCTTGCTAAGCCCTAGATTCTATTGATAATATACTCCTCCTAGAGTCTTAATACTAAGCCTATGGCTCCATTATATCCTTAAGTTATTCCCTTATAGAAATCTTCCATGAAATACTCTACTATACTTCTTAGGATATACTTCACTTCTTAATTTTCGTATATATCCACCTATAGATCTTTTAGCTATACTTTTAAAATTCTTTACGCCTAAAAGCTTTCTAGTATTTTATAGACTTTTCCTAGCTCCTTATCTTCCTAAGTTACTGCGATTTTCGGATAGTTATATCTAATTAATCCGTCTATATCTTTTCGCAATAAAGCCCCTAATGGCTTCTTATTATTTTATAGTTTAGCCTTTTAACTTAAAGCATCTACTCGCGCGTTGTCTGTACCCTTAGTATACTAAATTTTAAAATAGTATTCTGCAAGTATCTCTGCCTATTTAACCTATCTTTAGTTAAGTTCCTTTATTATTAGAAATCTTATTAGGTTCTTATAATCCGTCTTAACCATAAATAGTTTCTCTATACCTTATAAGAATGCTCTCTATTCCTTTAGTACTGCAATTATATCTAATAACTCTTTATTATAAATGTTATAGTTTAACTCTAGTAATATTATCTTCTAACTATAGTATGCCACTAGGTGCTATCTATCTTAATATTTTTATATAAAGTATACCCCTAGTATAAAGTCTAATATATCTATCTCTACAACCATTTCTAATCCTAGTTAATAGATTTTAAGAACTGGCTCCTAGGTAAATAATTCTTTAACTTACTTAAATAGCTCTTACTATTCCTTTCCCTATACCCATAGTTCTTCTTTCTTTATTAACCGCGTAAATAGCTTAATATTCTTTAACCATTATGCTATAAACCTTCTATAGTAATTATAAAACTCTAAAAATAACCTTAACTGCGTTATATTCTCTAGTTCTTACCAATTCACTATAGCCTCGATCTTCTTTAGATCTATACTAAGTTAGCCTAGTTTAATAATAAATCTAACAAAATTAGTCTTCCTAGTAAAGAACTTATATTTCTTAATTACTACTAGCATCTATTCTTCTTATAGTCTCTTTAAGACCTATTTAACATATTCTCTGTATTCTTCCTTCGTTATTAAGTAAATAATAATATTGTTAAGGTATACTATAATAAATCCATCCAAGTATTCTCCTAATATATTATTAATACGCTTCTAGAACGTTGCTAGTGCGTTTATAAGCCTAAATTATATAACTAATAGTTTATATAGTCCTTCCTTCAACCTAAAGGCTGTTTTTTATTTGTTACCTTCCTTAATTCTAATCTAATAGTACGCCTATCTTAGATCTATCTTTGTAAAGATTTATACGTTGCCTATTTTATTTTAGATTTTGCTAATTAAGGGTAAAGGATACCTATCCTTCCTAGTAATGCTGTTTAACTACCTATAGTTAATATACAGCCTTAGCGTACTATTCTTTTTTAGTATAAACAGTACTGGATAACCTGCTAATAACTGTAATGGTTTAATATATCCCTTTTATAAATTCTCCTAGATAAACTCTTTTAGTGCTCTACCTTCCTCTTTAGTAAGCTTATAGATTGGAAAGAACTTTAAACTTATTCCTGGTTCTAATTCTATTTTATAGTCCTATACTATATAATTAAACAGCTTTTTACTTTCTAGTAACTATAGTTTCTTGCCATATTTATAATATCTTTTTAGTATATAACTTAAGCCTCGCTTAGTCTCTTTATATATTACTCCGACTTAGTACTATACTAACTTAGTTTATTATCGCATCTTACAGCGTTAAGTATCCTTAATATTAACTTGACCTATAATCTAATTAATTTTTAGATTATATTCCTGTAACTAAGGCATTCTTAATACTGCCTTATCCTATCCTAATAGTAGGATATTAAAAAACATCTTAATTCGTCTCCCTTTAATAGTTATCTAAATAGGTCCTATTTTAAGGTTAATAATCCTACCCCTATAGGCTATTAGATCTTCTAAAATCGTAACTAATAGGTAAAGTTGCTCCTTCTATCTATAAGGTAATCCTATTCTCTTAACTACTACTAGTAAGATATAGTTCCTTATTACTCTACTATCTATTAGCGCTTTAAACTGCTAATCTTACTAATTAACTTATAAATTTAGGTATTGTCCTTAAATTTCTTTAAGGGTCTAAGGCTCTACTACTAGCTCCCTTTGGTTCTATAGGCCTCTACTTTTCCTAACTGTTAACTACTTAATTCTATTACACTTAGCTTACTCTTTAGCCAATACCTAGTTCGCTTTTTGTCTTTAATATACTATAGACATATATTCTCTAGGCATTCCCACTACTATTATCCGTTTAAGTATTCTTCTATAAGGAATCTTCCTAGCTAAAGTATTAAATTCCCTTCCTCTTAGACTTCTGCTGGATGCCATCCGTATATATATTTAGCGTTTCTATACTATTACTTATCTATTATCTAGTATATCCTTATAGGGTATTTCCGATTCTTTTCCTTCGGATTCTTATATATCTTATATATATCGTCCACGCATATAATCTATAATAACGTATAGTGTGCCAGGTGCTTTAGGTTAACTCTTAACTCGTCTTTATCTTTAAGTTTAAACCTTTATTATGCTAATCTGAACGTTATAACTTTGTTCGCAGGTACTAAGATACATCTCTTGCTTCTCTAGTCCTCTAACCGTTCCTCTAAATCCTTTAACGTTATAATTAAGGCCCCTTTAATATGGGTTATAGCCTTTTCTATAATTAGGTAGTTCTAGATAACTCTTTTATCCAACTATATATAGAAATCTTCCCACTTATTATTATGTCGCTGCCTATACCACTTTTAGTATAGCTATTAGAGTATATACGGCTTATCCATAAGGAAGTATCTTTTTATTACTACGTTGTAATAGCCTTTTATATATTGTTTTTTAAACCTAATAGGGATCCCTAGATCCTCTTTATCTTCTAGTTCAGTAAGCTACTTAGCTCTTAGTATGCCTGCCCTAGGCCTATTAGTAATTCTTTGTACTAGCGCTCTATCCCTTATACGTCCCAATATGCTAAATCTCTTATCTAGTTTCTGTTCTTGCCATACGATAATTCTTTGCCTAAATTCTTCTATAGTTTTTTTTAGTTTGCGTCTTACAGATTAATCCTTAAAGTCTTTATACTTCTTAATCTTAGTATTAACATTTTAATCTTTAGGCCGAACACTATGTTCCCCTAGTAAATCTTCTAGGTTTATATATCTGTCTCCTAGTCTAATTGCTATTTATACTATAGATTCTCTAATCTATAAAGAAGCCTCTTACCTCTTATTTATGGGTGTCCTTATTTATACTCCAAATTCTTAACCCTTTAGATTCTTTAATCCTAAGCTTACTTCTATCTTAAGCTTTACTCCAGCCTTAGTCCGACTAGGCTTACTTAGTATTTTTATCTTATCTTAAGAGTTTTAAATCTCACTCATCTCGTTTTAAGAGTCTTGTGTTTTTAGGAAACTTCGTCCTAAGCTCATTTATATATTACTAAACTAAGCCGTTACTCTACTCTATTAGTTATCGTCCGTTATAGGTCCTTAAGCTTACCTTATCTTGTCTTAAAAATCTTAGTTATCTCTTATCTCGTCCTAAGAATCTTAAGCTTGTGGCCTTTTACCTTTATTAAGTGCCGAAGTAGCTTGCTATCCTATTTCTCTTACGTCTTATAAAGCGATAGATATCGTATTTAGTAGGGTCTTAATCCCTACTAATATTCCCTATTCTGTAGTAGAATTATCCTCTACCTCTTATATAACATCTCTAATGGCTATATATTCCTAGTAAACCGCTTTTATTACCTTATTATTACAAAATGTTTCACCTATATTAAATTCATTGTCCTTAATATCTAATCTGCGAACTAGTTTGTTAGTTCCTTAACATTTTAATAAACTTAGCTCCTATGGCTAATAGCTTGCGCCATACTTAGCGTTCTTATAAATTTGGCATACGTTATTATAACAAAATGCAAAGCTTTTAATTAAACATTCTTTTATTCCTTGTAGTATATTATTATCCCTCTATACGTATATATCGTCTACTAGCCTCATCTCTTTTACTATATAGTAACTTTAACTACTTCTATAGTCTCTAACATAATAACCTTATTTTCCGCAATTTATATAAGCTCCTTCTTTAAACCATTTTTCTTGCTATAGAGTCTGCCTAAACGTCTTCTGCTACTAAGATCCTTAGTTTAGCCTCTACTCCTTAGTCCTATAATTACTAGATCCTTAACCTTTAGGTTTTTACAGTTTCTTACTCCATCTCTTATAGGCTTCTTTAATACTACTTAGGTCCATTGGCTTTGCGCTATACCATAGTTTTTAACTTAGCTTTAGTTGTTGCGTGCTCTGCGCCATACCATAGTTTTTAACTTAGCTTTAGTTGTTACGTACTCTGCGCCTTATACAACTATAGAACTCTATCCTAACCTCTCTTAGCCTATTCCCTTTAGTAGATCCAATTATTAATCTTAATCGCTTAATCTATTAGTTCCCGTAGGGTGTCCGCATCTTCTATTAGGATAATTACGTCCTAGACTTTAGCCTTAAGTCCCTATTTATACTATGCTATAAGCGCCCTATTATTCCACTCTACTTATATTGCTAGCGTCTGGAACTATATTATATACTTAATTGCTAAGGTTTGTTATATAATGTCTTAAAGTTTTCTTTCTACCGTGGTTACTACCTTTAGGTCTCCAAATATTTATATAAGTCGCTCTGCGAACCCTTCCTAGCTTAAGAATATAAATTATACCTCTTAATTAGTGGTCGTTATCCCATTTACCTGTATCCCCGTAAGGTAAGGCTTAAACTACTTAAGTGCCTTTCCTAATAGGAATAGTCCCGCGTATGCTATTTGATCTATAGGTATTAGCAGCTTAGCTCCTTTTTACGTAACCTTAAAGTATATTTGCGTAAGGAATCCTTTAAGTTTTAATCTTTCCCTTAAGTACCTTTTGATAGATAGTAACTTAATTTTCGCTACTCCTATTCTATTAACCCTTTCTTCTAGCGCTGCATTATTAGTTATTAACTAGTTAACTATCTCTTATAGTTATTTAACCGTTATAGGTTACTATAAGTTAGTGTCTGCTATACTAGTGTCGTTACCTAACCTTAAAGTAGTTGCCGCCGTCAATGGCGTTGTGGTGGCTGCTTTTGGTAGTATATTATTTAACTTCTATACTTAATACCGTAACTAGGTAGTAATTATATAATAGAACCTTATAGCAAGAACTATGGTGGGCTCATTATTAGGCTAGGTATATAGGAAATGTAAGGACAGAGTCAACAACGTAATAATAACTGGTAGAGTGGTTACCTAATAGATTAACTCTAATTATATTCTAAAAATCACTATAAGGAAGGAACTATCTAGGTAGGGACTAAGGGTCCTTAAATACACAACCGTACTCCTATAAAATCCTTCTTGTATATAATAAACGTGTGCTCTATCTA